>ENA-OUQH01000075-OUQH01000075.1-human-gut-metagenome-genome-assembly--contig:-NODE-75-length-84414-cov-10.422871_pt1 | contig 84414 bp, 70 predicted proteins | sample MGYA00237948_ERZ548828 | MGnify/ENA primary metagenome ERZ548828 (study PRJEB26490, sample SAMN05194711) | human gut metagenome | biome: terrestrial biome; feature: human-associated habitat; material...
ATACTTGAACTGGTGATTTATAGCGTATCCAGACACGTTTTTCTGCCTATAACCCGCTAAATGAGAAAACGGCACCTGCCCTGCACTACCTTCTTCGCGGCGGGGCTTTTGAAGGCTTGCGTTTCTTGCTGCTCCCTTTGCTAGATTTTGATACTGTTGGGAAGAATCAAATTAAGCATGCTTGGTTTAACATTATTTAAGTAGCGGCTGCGCTTGTGCGGCCGCTCGTGAAGAAGGATGGCTTTCGTGGCAGAGGGTTCAGCGCGCACAAAACTTGCAACGGTTGCATTGGTTATCGTGGGTTTTGCCTTGGGTTTTGCAGAGTTCATCGTTATCGGTATCACGCCCGATATCGCTGAGGAATACGGTATCTCCCTTGCTTCTGCAGGCAACCTGGTGGGCTTCTTCGCTATTTCCTATGCGGTGTCGACGCCGATTATCGTGCTTTCCACCGGGCGTTTTCGCAGGTTCCCCCTGTTCGTGACGTTCCTTGCAGTATTCAACGTGGGCAACCTTCTGGCCATCGTGGCTCCCACGTATGAAACGCTGCTGGTTGCCCGCGTGCTTACTGCCGTGGTTTCGGGTGTGCTGTTGTCTACGGTAATGACATTTATCAACGACATTATTCCTCGAGAAAAATCGGCTCGCATTATCTCGTTCGTTTACGCGGGCTTTTCTGTTGCCAGCGTTTTAGGCACGCCTGTTGGCACGCTGCTTGCCGATGCGTTTGGCATCAAAGCTGCGTTTATAGCGGTAGAAGCTGTAGCGCTCGTTGTTACGGTGCTGCTGCTTGTCTCTATGCCGCGTTCCGGTTCTACCGATGTTTCTTCCCGTGTGCGCGATCAGCTGGTGATCCTGAAGGATCGTCGCATCATCTTGGTGCTCATCATGAAGGGATTCGGCATGGCGGCAACGTACGTGTTCTACGTGTACGTAACGCCAATCTTGGAAGATGGCGTGGGCCTTTCGGTGTGGATGGTAAGTATCGTGCTGTTCTTCTACGGAGCCGCAACCATCGTTTCCAATCTTGGCAGCGGCTCCATCGCTCAGCATTATGGCTTGGCGAAAATGCCCCTCATGTTCGCCTTGCAGGCCCTTGTGCTTCTGCTGCTTGGCCCCAGCCTTGCTTCGGGCAATACCGCGCTTGCTGTGATTAACGTGGTGCTCACGGGCGTGTTCATCTACCACATGAATTCTCCGCTGCAAACTTTTCTGCTGCAAACCTCAGCTAAGGATTATCCGAAGGCGCTTACCCTTGCGTCTGCCGTTATGCCCACTTCTTCCGACTTGGGAATCGCTGCAGGATCGTTCCTTGGCGGCGTGGTAGCTTCAGGCCCTGGTTTTGTATGGGCGGGCCCAGTGGGCGCTCTGTTCGCAGTTGTTGCCGCTGTTGCTGCTGTGCTGATCTTGCAGCCGGAAAGCCGCAAGCGCGAAACCGCGCAGTAGGAAAGTGCCGCGAAAAGAGCGCTACCCTGTACGCAGCAGCCGATTCAAGAGGTCTGCCGCGTGAAAAAATAGTGAACTGCGAAGGGCCACCCTGACGCTGTATTGAACGCCCCTGTTTCTTCGAAGTGGGAAACAGGGGCGTTCCCATTGGCATCGGGGTGGCCCTTTTTTATTTTGCGAGTTGGTTGGACGAATCTGCGGTTCGCGAATTGCGCTCAGAGGGCGCTGCTAGTACAGGAAGCCGAGCTTCTTTGCTTCGTAAGTAAGCTCGTCGCGGAAATCGGGATGGGCGATGCTGATAAGGCGCTGTGCGCGGGTGGGGATGTCGGCCCAGCGCAGATCGACGACACCGTATTCGGTCGCAATAAAATGTATATCGTTACGCAGACTGGTTATGGCGCTGCCTGGCGCCAAGGTGGGCACGATCTTCGAAACAGGACCGTTCTTAGTGTGCGCCACGCTCGTTACGGCGATAAAGCCACGACCGCCCTTTGAGTTTTTCACGCCTCGTACGAAGTCGAACTGCCCGCCGCTTGCAGAGTACTGGCGTGCACCGATGCTCTCAGCGCACACTTGACCGGTAAGGTCGATGCTTACGGCGGTGTTCACTGAAACCAGGTTGTCGTTCTTCGCGATAAGGGCGGGATTGCACACCGTTTCGTAGGATGTGTAGTACATGCTGGGGTTTTCATGAATGAAATCGTACAGGCGCTGTGTGCCAGTCGAATACCCTGCAACTGAAACGCCCGGCATGAAGTTCTTTCGCGAGTTGTCGATGACGCCTTTTTGCTGAAGTTCAACAAAAGCGTCCGAGAACATTTCGGTGAAGCACCCCAGGTGCTGTTTGCTTTCCAAACCGGCGGCGATAGCGTTGATGATGCCGCCAATGCCCAGCTGAATGGTGTCGCCATCGTTTACGCGGTCGACGATGAACTCCGCAACCTTTGCTTCTTCGGGCGTAGGTGCGGGTACCTGGACATCTTCGAGCAGCTCTTCTTGCAGCACAAAGGCATCGATGGCGCTTACGTGGTAGTTGTGGGAGTCGCCGAACACACGGGGAAGACGTGGGTTGATCTGCGCAATGATGTGCTTTGCGCCGCGCAATGCGCCCTGTTCGAATCCCAGGGGTCCAATGTTGCAGTTGCCTTGAGCGTCGGGCGGCGTCATTTGGACTACGGCGTAATCGAGCCCAACTTCTTCCAGCATGCGATTGGTGTCCGAGAAATGAACGGGAATGTGCGCAACGCACTTTGAGCCGTTAGCAAAGCCGGTTCGTTCGTTGGGGCCGGCGAAGTAGGTGTGGTAGCGGAACTGTTCGGGGGTTACATCGAGCCCCGTGAAGGTGATGTTGCCGTTCATCCAGTTGCCGTAGAGATCAATGCCGGTAAGGGCGCCCTTTGCAACCCTGTCGATAAGCGCATTGATGATGGCGGTGGGTACGTGAAGGCCGCCCGTGTAAATTTTCTGGTTGCCGGTTAGATGTTGCTCGAATACCTGGTTTACGGTTATTTTCTTGCGCTCGTATTCATCCTGCCAGTCCATGGTCCCTCCTGGTAGTTTCATTTTTTGCTTGGACGGAAAAGCCCAAGCCCCCTGAATATAAGAAAACGGCGGTCGCGCAATCCCCATTGCACGCCGCCGTTTAATTGTAGCGCTGTTTGCTCTGTTACATTTCGTCTGGTGAGAGCGGGAAATCTACGCCCGTCCAGATCTCGAAGGCGCGGGCGCCCTGGAAGAACAGCATTCCTTCGCCGTTGATGGTGGTGCAGCCAGCCTCTTTGCCCATTTTCAACAATGCGGTTTCTGCTGGCTGGTAAATAGCGTCTTGGATTACCAAGCCTGGGTGCAAGAACGATGCGTCGGGGATGGGAGACTGTCCTTCGAGCTTGCCCATGCCGATGGGGGTGGCGTTTGCCAGAAGGTCGGCGTCGGCCAGCTGCGCACGCAAGTCGTCCAAATCGTTTGCATCGTGACGGCTGATTTTGCAGCCGGTTTTCTCGGCAACAAGGGCAACTTCTTCAGCAACGCGGTCCCATGATTTGCCCGTGCTAGGGCTGAATACCACGATTTCGCCTACGCCGTCGAGTGCTGCCTGCGCGGCGATGGGGGTACCGGCGCCACCCATGCCCATCAGGACCATTTTCTTTCCTTTGGCATCGACGCCGTGCTCTTCGAATGACTTCATGAAGCCGTAGCCATCGGTGCTGTACCCGGTGAGAACGCCGTCTTCGTTGACGATGGTGTTGACGGCGCCTACCATTTCGGCAATAGGATCAAGCTTGTCCAGGAACGGGATAACCGCAATCTTGTTCGGCATGGTAAGGTTGCAGCCGCGCATATTCAGAAGGCGAATTGCGTCGGTTGCCTGCTTCATATCTTCGCCGGGAACGCGGAAGGCCATATAAGCGTAATTCAGGCCGGCGCGTTCGAATGCTCGGTTGTGAAGGTGGGGCGATTTGCTGTGTGCGACAGGGTCGCCGAACAGGCAAATAAGACGCGTTGCGCCATTGATGTCTTGCGTCATGGTGGCTTCTCTCTCCTCGAATAACGGGCGCCAGGGCAGCACCTCGGCGGGTTGCCGAAGGCGATCCGATGGCCGGGCTCGTTTTCCTGCTAAAAAACGTATCAATCCTTGCTTGGATTCTATCATTGCGCTTCTATATTGATGCATTCAAGCTATTGCGGATAACTATAGTCGTAAGGGTTTACCGGCAAATAGCCTGATTACGGCATGGGGTGCAGGTTTTGCTTCCGATATTTTTTTTTCGGCATTGCAAAGGCGTACGCTGCCTGACTTTCCCCAGAGCCGTAAAGGAGTGCGCTGCCCGGTGCCCCCTCGGAGCCGTAAAGGCACATGCTGCCTGGGTTGTTTCTGGAACCGTAGGGGTGTTTGCCAGGATTTTTGTTAGTGCAAAGGCGTACGCAATTTGGTGCTTCTCTGAATTCGTAGAGGCGTGCGGCACTTGGCGTTTCCCTGAAGTCGCAAAGGCATGCGCTGCTCGATGTCCCTTCGGAGCCGAAAAGGCATGTGCCGCCTGGCGTCCCCTAGGCGAAGACGAAATGCGGGTCGTATCCCGCATCAACAAATGCTCGACGCGGTGCGCTGTCAGCTATCGAATCTGTGGCTGCTTTGAATACCAGAGCGTGCCTTTGCTGGAATAAAATGGAGAAGTGGGCCCACAGGGGGCGTGTCTATTGCTTTTCGACTCCCGTTGTTTTAGAACTAATCACACAAAGAATTTTTGTTGCATAACAGAATCCGTTTGTTTCAAGTTTGTTATCGTTCGCCAAAGTGCGCATTTTGATGCGTAAACGGGGTGTACTATCTAATCTCGTAGTTGAAAGGAATATCCATGGAAGACCATAAGCTTTCCCTGTACGACAACATCGCAAAGGTCAATGCCGTCGATCCGGAACTGTACGAGCGTTACCCCGTAAAGCGCGGCTTGCGCAACAGCGATGGTTCTGGCGTAATCGCGGGCGTTACGAATATTTCTAACGTGCACGGTTATCTGATGAATGAAGGCGATAAGGTTCCCGACGAAGGCAAGCTCACCTTCCGTGGTTACAGCATCTACGATCTTGTTGGCGGCGACGCCACCAAGCGCCGCGGCTTTGAAGAGATCGTGTATCTGCTGCTTATGGGGGAACTTCCCACATCAAGCCAGCTCGATGTGCTTGTTGAGGCGCTTGATGCTCAGCGCAATCTGCCCGATGGCTTCACTGCTTCGAAGATCATGAGCACGCCTTCCCGAAATATCATGAACCTCTTGCAGCGTTCGGTGCTCATGCTGTATGCCGACGATCCAAAGGCGGAAGATCGCTCCTTCGAACACGAGATCAGCACGGCAATTTCGCTTATCTCTCGACTGCCACGCATCATGGTGCTGGCTCACTATGCCAAGCGTGCTGCGTTCTATAATGAGTCGATGATCATGCATCGCTTCATTCCGGGGCAGTCCACTTCTGAAACCATCCTTTCCATGCTGCGTCCCAACCGCGAGTTCACTCCTGAAGAAGCGCGCATGCTCGACATCATGATGTCTCTGCACGCTGAGCATGGTGGCGGCAACAACTCCACCTTCACTTGTCGTGTTCTTTCCTCTGCCGACACCGATCCGTATGCTGCCTATGCGGCTGCTATCGGTTCGTTGAAGGGCAGCAAGCATGGTGGTGCAAACCATAAGGTTCTGGCCATGCAGAAGGAAATCAAGGAAAACGTTAAGAATTGGGAAGATGAAGACGAAGTAGCTTCCTATATTGCCAAGATCGTGAACAAGCAGGCATACGATCATACCGGATTGATCTACGGTATGGGTCATGCGGTGTACACTCTTTCCGATCCGCGCGCAGTTATCTGCAAGAACTTTGCAACAAGGCTTGCCAAGGGTACTGAGTTTGAAGCGGAGCTGAATTTGCTCAAGCTCATCGAGCGCCTAAGCCCTGAAGTTATCCTGCAGGAAAAAGGCACTAAGAAGGATATGTGCGCAAACGTTGATATGTATTCTGGATTCGTGTACTCCATGATGGGCATTCCGCAGGATATGATCACTCCGCTGTTTGCCTGCTCTCGTATGGCAGGTTGGGCTGCCCACCGTTTCGAGGAACTGGTAAGCGGCAAGCGTATCATCCGCCCCGCATACAAGACGGGTGTGAAGGCTCGCGAATACAAGCCTATCGAAGAGCGCTAAGCATTTCTTGCTGGTCGTATCTGCAGGCACAAACAAAAAGGCCCCCTCGGGGCCTTTTTGTTTGCTTGTTGCCATGTCTTGTTTGGGGTTCCCCGAAACAGCGAGGTGGTATGCCTGCATGTTTTGTTAGGGCGCAATGACTGATGTCTCAGGTTGTGAGTTCGTATATTTGGACCTTGTAATTGTCGGGTAAAAGAAAGGGGAGTCCCGAAGGACCCCCCTTGTGATGCGCTTTGGCGCAATACGCCTTGCTGCCCTTGGTGCGGGAGTGCAAAGCGCGCGGCTGCTTTTGGCGCCGTGGGTGCGATGCGCCGCCTATCTAACTTAGAGCCGAAGGTGCAAAGCGCTCGTTGCTCAGTTCCAAGATTGGAGATGCGATATGCCTATGCAGCTTCCTTGTTGCCGAACACGCGTGTTGCAATAACAGCCACGAGGGCAACAGCGATACCGCCGATAAGCGAAGGCCAAGGCGAACCGGTGAAGCCGGCAACCAGATATCCAAACAGGCAGATGACGGCAACCAGAGAAGCGTAGGGCAGCTGGGTTGCCACGTGGCGCAGGTGGTTACATTCCGCACCAGCAGAAGAAAGGATGGTGGTGTCGGAAATGGGCGAGATGTGGTCGCCATATACTGCGCCGGCAAGCGTTGCGCCAATGGTGACCAGGAACAGCGGGTCGCTTTCGGGGAATACGCCCAAAACGATGGGCAGGATCAAGGCAGCGGTGCCCCAGGAAGTGCCCATGGCGAATCCGATGAAGCCGGAAACCACGAAGATAACGGCAGGCAGGAACGAAAGTTCAAAGCCCATGGTGGTAAGGAAGTTGGAAACGAATTCGCCCGTGCCCAGCATGTAGCGGCATGCGCCGCCCAGGCTCCATGCCAAAACAAGGATCATGATAGCGCCAACCATAGAGCGAACGCCTTCGGAAGCGCCTTCGGTAAAGCCAACCAGAGTGGTGAGCTTGCGGGGCAGGAACATGCACGCGGCAACCACCAATGCCACGGCGGCGCCGATGCACAATCCGCCGATGGGGTTTTCGCCAACAGCTGTTGCGAAATCTACGCCCTCAAAGAAGCCGCCAACATACAGCATGCCCGTGATGGAGAATACGATAAGCACCACGATAGGGATAACCAGGTCGAATACCCTGCCATTGGGGGAAACGTCCAGACCCTTGAACTGCTCGACCGCTTTCGTGGCGCCTTCCAGGTCGGACTGCTCGGTGATAACGGTTTCGACGGCTTCAGGATTGCTGGGAACGCCTGCCTTGGATACCGTTTCCAGAGCGGAGGCATGGGGAGGAATGTGACTGTAGGTATGAGCGTCACAGTCGCGCTGGGCCTTGCCCATGCTGAAGAAGTCTTTGCCGAAACCGCACATAGCGAACACAAACACAATGGTGACCAGAGCATAGAAGTTGTACGGAATCGAGGCGACGAACGTGTTGAAGCCGTTTTCACCCATGTAGCCACCCATGGCAACCGCCCACGAGGAAACAGGGGCAATAATGCACACCGGAGCTGCGGTGGAGTCGATGATCCACGCCAGCTTTTCGTGGCTGATGCGGAACTTGTCGGTTACGGGGCGCATGACGGCACCAACAGTGAGGCAGTTGAAGTAGTCGTCAACGAATACCACGATGCCCAAAAGAGCCGTCATAACGGTTGCCATGCGTGCGCTCTTGATGTGCTTCGCGGCCCATTCAGCGTATGCGCGCGAACCGCCAGCAATGGCGATGATGACGACTAACGCGCCCAATAATGCCAAGAACAAGATAAGCGCCGCATTCGACGAGATTTGCTCCGCCATAACCTGAGGGATGAGCGTAAACGCAGTGATGAGCTGGTCGAAGCCGACACCTTCAAGGCAGAACTCGTAAATGATCAGGCCTGAGAACACGCCAACCAGCAGGGAGGAATACACCTCCTTGGTAATTAGGGCAAGGCCTAGCGCCAGAAGCGGCGGCAGGATAGACCAAGCACCGGTGGAAAGAAGCTCGAAGCCTTCCATGTACAGTCTCCTTACTGTAAATAGGGCGCAGGCGATGCTGCGCTGGGAAGGCGGCGGCTAGCGAAGCCGCGCATGATGCGTTTCCAGCGCAGCCTTGCATGCGCTTTTTTAACTGTGCCGATTATAGGCTAGCTTCGTTGCCGCGGTGTTTCATTTATGAGCGGTGGAGGGCGTAACGGGTGGGCGGCGCGTTAAGACGGGCGGTTACAGGAAATACTTTCTTGCATTTGCTCCCATAACAATAAGATCAACGCCTCGAAGAAGAGCGAACAGCGCAATGAACAACGCGAGCATTTCGGGCATGGAGAAGAACATGAATCCGATAACGATAGAAATGACGCCCGAGAACAGCATCCAGCCCCAAAGGGGAAGGCCTGCGTGCTTGACCATGAAGGTTGCCACAACTTCATATATGCCGAAAACCAGAACGAACGCGCCGATAACCCAAGGCAGCACTGCCGCAAAAGCGAAGGGGTGAATCACGAACATGGCACCAATGAGCACGTCAAGGATGCCGTATGCTAAGATCCATCCCGAAAAGCCCAGAAGATCGCGGTCGCGAATGAACGTTGCGATATTGACTATGCCGGAAACCACAAAGGCGGCACCAACAATAAAGGCGATAGATGCAAGAGTGAGACCTGGGAAAAATGCGCATACCAAGCCAAAGATGATAAACAATATGCCAGCAACAATAAGCTGCCAGTTCCGTTCGGTTTTCGTGTTCATGGTAACCCCTCTATGTTGGCGTTTTCTTCATTGTAGTGCGCTTTGCTGCAGGTGAGGGCGTATGTAAGGGAAATGAAACAACACGAGCGCGAGTGGGGGTTTTGCCCCATCGCTGCTCTCGGTTGATGCTTCCGGCATTTTTTGCCACCCGCCCTGAGCCGCCCTGAAGCGAAGCTTTCCCCTAAGCGGTAACGAAAGGAAGGGGGATGTCGTGGTCTTCTACGGGGATGGGGGCAACCTCCTGTTCGGTAAAGGCGACGCCGACAACACGACATGCATCAGTAAGCTGGCAAAGGTAGCGGTCGTAGTTGCCTGCCCCGTATCCTAGGCGGTTGCCGTGCGCGTCGAACCCCACAGCGGGAACCACAATGAAGGCGAACTCGTCGGCGGCAAGGTAGGGCATGGGGGTAAGTTCGGGGCTGTTGTGGCGATATTCCTTTAGCGGGTCATTCAGGAACGGCACGCCGTTGCTGCAGAATGCCTCGGCGCTAACCGAGCGCATTTCCATAGTTTGCTGAGTGACATGCTGGGCGTTGGGGCCCGACCCGGGTTTGCGCATCCCGCGCCCAGGAGCATCGGGAATGCCATGTGCATCGGGCATCATGCAGGGAAAGGCAACAGTGCAGCCTCGCAGGTAGGCATAGTCGATGAAGCTGCCCAGGTCAACTTCCCATGGGAATGCGGAGTATACGCCGACAACGGGTTTGCCCTGAGGCGTTTCGGCTATCAAGGCATCAAGGTGTTGGGCCAGCTTCGCGCAGATCTGCCTGCTCTTGCTCGCACGCGTTTCGGGTGCAAGAGCGGAGCGCGCTTTCTTTGCTTGGGCCCTTAGGCGGCTGCGGATTTCCTTGGGGGTTTCGTTGTTGGGCGTGGGGGTATGTTTGCTGTTGGTGCTCATATCGGGCATTGTACGCTTGGTGGGCGTGATAAGGGAAACGCGCTGGTGAGTGTACGCCTGGTGGGCGCAATAGGGAAACGTGTTGGCAAAAGCCGCAAAAGGAAAGGCGGCGGCCGAGGTATTCCTTTGAATGAGGCTTGCGCTCGCTAGTGCTCAAGGGGCTCGGTGAGTGCGGCGGAGCAGAGTCCTGCGCGCGATTGTGTGTCTGACTTGCGGTATATGGAGGTCAAGTGCTTCTGCAACGCGCGAAGGGATATTCCCATGTCATCGGCGATGCACTGGAGCGTTTCCTCGCTCGAACATACCGCGGAAAGAACGTCGCGTTCGCGTGGGGTAAGGCTATACCGCTCCGAGAATGCCGCAAGGTGCTTTTTGGGAGTGCTTTTATCGGCGGGAGCATTGGCTTCCGGTTCTTCTTGGGGCTTGGCGGTTTGCACTTGCGCGGCGGTGAGCTCCGCTAGCTTTATGGCTTCAATCTCGGCCTTATGCCGCGCGGTGCGACGCACGTTTTCGAGCGCGTGGGCAACAAGGAGGGTAACCATGGCTAGCGCAATGGTTATCGACGAGATAAGCATGACATCGCCCGACGAGATTAAGGCCATGGAAGGCATGGCTACAAGTGCGGCGCAGGCGTTGTTGGCGGCGCGTCCCATGCCCGCCCAAAGCGATGGGTTTGCACAGCGCATTGCAATGCGCAAAAACGACGAGGTGAAAAAGACCACGAAAAAGCCCGATGAAAGGTAAAAAATTACCAAACCCAGAAGAACTTCGGAGCCGGTTTGGATGGCAAGGGCGGAAACCAGGGAAAACATGGCTACACACAGTATGGTAACAGTGGAATAGCGATGCTTAGTGAGGTCGAAGATGAAGCCAGCTGCAATGCCGCTGACGGCAAGAAGCAGGCGAGGCCAGGTTGAAAGGTCGAACATGCCTTGCGCGTTTGCCAGGGTAACCATGTTGTCGAGCGTGCTGAAAACGCAGGCAATTAGGGAGACGCAGGCGAGCAGCAGGATTGCTTCCTTGAGGGCATCGCGTTCGTTGGCGGTTCGCTGGTCTTTTTCGGGAAGTGTGCTTCTGACGGGGACTACGTGCAGCACGTTGCGGCGCGCTGCAAGAGCGAAGCCAAGTGCGATGATCGAAGCTCCGATAATCGCGGCTTCGATAACGCTGTTTGGCGCCAAAGAATGAAGCAGGAACTGAGCGAGCAATCCTGCGGCATATGAGGTGCCCACCAGACGGGAAAGGGAGTTGCTGGCATAGTGGGTTTGCGCAACGGAAAAGTAGGTGGCGTTCCCCAACATACCCAAAATCAAGAACAATAAGCATCCCAGCGACAGCAAGGCGTTGGCGTTTTGCGTTAGCTGGGTTGCGACAAGGAGCAAGGCGGAAACGGTTCCCAGCACGCCGGCAAGAATGCTTCGATGCCTTGCGGCTGCCGTTCGATTCACCAATGAATAGCCCACAAGCCCTATGGCGCTTGTGGCAAGGATGGATGCCTGTGCGCCGACTACCGAATCGGGGCCGGCGAGCTCGCCATAAGCGATGTCGAAGTGATATTCGCTGCCCAAAAACACGAAGACGAACAATGCCATAACGGCAAACGTGAAAAGATGTGCTTTGGGCTTCGACTCCATGGTGTCCTTCCGAAGGGCAAAAGACGTGTTTTGACACGTGCCTTCGGCGTGCTCCCCTCTTTGTTTTTCCCTGTTGATTCATTATTGCGCAACAAAGACGCGCTTACGGCTCGGTTTCTTCTTGTGGAAACAAAAACCGCTACTATGGGCTGTGCGCGCAGGGGCTGGATTTGCGCGAGGGTTCTCCTCGTATCGAGCATACGCTATGGTCTGTACGCGCAGGGCTGGATGCGAAGGGCTGACTTGGAGGGCGCTACTGCTCTTGCTGCCTTCTTTGGCTGTGAGCCCAGCGGATGCATCAGCCCTTGTCTCTTTGGCTGCGAGTCCAACAGTCGCTACTGTCCTTGTCGCTTGCTCTGGGTGCGAGTTCGGTGGTCAGTTCGTCGTTAAAACGGATGCCCTCTTTGCTTGTGCTGGCGCACGTTTAGCAACCATGCTTGTCGTTAAGGCGGATACCCTGCTTGTTTGTGGCGGCGAACAGCAAAAAAGTGGCTTCGGGGAGATTTCTCCGAGGCCACTTTCATGGATAGGGTGTTGGAGCTTTATGCTCCCAAGGCTGCTGTCGCAGGCTCCCTGCGAGACATGGCGCCAGCGCCAAATTAGCCGATTCCCAGTACTTGCATAACCAAGCAGATGGCGGAAAGAATGCCCACCACCACGATGGTGAAACATAGGATTATGCGGGTGAATTTGCCCACTGCGTATTTGCCCATAACGTGCTTGTCGGTGCAGATGATTGCCATGAACACCAGCAGAACAGGCAGAATAACGCCGTTTACGAACTGTGCGGTGAGCATGATTCCCATCAGGTCGATGTTGGGAATAAGGATAACCACCGCTGAAACGACGATGACAAACGTGAAGATGCCCTTGAACAGGGGCGCTTCCTTCCAAGTGAACGAAACGCCTGCCTCCCAGCCGAATGCCTCGCAGATTACGAAAGCGGTGGTAAGGGGCAGGACGCAGGCGGCCAGCAAACTTGCGGCTACCAGGCCGATGGCGAACAGCGCTTTAGCGTATTGGCCTGCGAAGGGCTCGAGTGCCGCCGCGGCAGCTTCGGCGCTCTCTACTTCGATGCCCTGTGGGAACAATACGGTACCGGTGGTTACGATGATGAACCACGCCACAATACAGCCCACTACGGCGCCGGTTATTGCGTCGATGCGTTGATAGGGAAGATCGCGTACCCGCACGCCTTTTTCAACCACGTTGCTCTGGGCGAAGAACATCATCCAGGGGGCGATGGTGGTGCCGACCATCGCAATGGTAAGCGAAAGGAAGCTCAAATCCGAACTTGCCGCTGGTACCAGGGTGTGCTGGAAGGTTTCATTCCAATCAGGTTGTGCCAAGAATGCCGCAACGATGTAGGTGGCGAATACGCACGAAAGCACCAGGAAGATGTTCTGCACGCGTTTGTAACTGCCTCCCACGATGAGGCCCCAAACGGCTGCCGCGGCAACGGGGACCGATATCCAACGTGGCACCCCGAACATTTCCATGCCTGAAGCCACGCCTGCAAATTCTGAAAAGGTGGTGGCAACGTTGCCGATGAGCAGCGCCAACATAGCGAGCGCCGTGAGGCGGATGCCGAAGCTTTCACGGATCAGCGCGGAAAAACCTTTGCCGGTAACAACGCCCATGCGCGTTGCCGTGGTTTGCACCACGATAAGCAAAATGCACATGACGGGAATGATCCACAGCGTCATGTAACCGAACTTCGCGCCTACGGTGGAATAGGTTGAAATGCCGCCGGCGTCGTTGCCCGCCATGGCGGTTACGATACCAGGGCCCATAGCGGCCAGCACCAGGAACGCCTTCGAGTGCTGCTTCTTGCCGTCGTTGTCGCCGCCCTGATCAGGAACTTGCGGGGAAGCCTTGGCTGCCAGGGCGGTGTCCTGCGCTGTACTTTCCTTAAGTGTCATGTAAAAGCCTCGATCCTAGTTGTGTCCGAAGATGCGGAGGACAAAGAAGGTATAGGGAATCATCAGTACGATAAACACGGCAAGCGTGATGGCGAACTGCCCCCATGCCCAGCGCGTGCGGCCTTCCTCCACGTTGTCTTCGATGACCTCCATTGCGTCGTCGACGGTGACGATGCCCAGCATCTGTCCGTTCTCGTCGACGACGGGCATGGCCATCAGGTCGTACTTGGAGATATCGGCTGCAACTTCATCTTCGGGCTCTTCAGGCAGCGAAGTGATGAGCTCATCGAACATGATGTCGGAAAGCGGGGTATTGTCTTTTGCGAGTACCAGAGTGCGGAGCGAAAGCACGCCCACAAGCTTGTCGTATTCATCCAGCACGTACACGTAGTTCACTGTGGGATGGTCTTCGTCCAAGCCGCGAAGAACTTCGGTGGTTTCCTGCACGGTGTCGGAGGTGTGCATTGCCACAAACTGCGTGGTCATCAGACCGCCGGCGGTGTCTTCCTTATATCCCAGCAGTTTGCGAATCTCTGCGGCGTTGTCGACGCCCATCAGGCGAAGCAGCGTTTCGGCTTTCTCATAGGGCAAGTCGCCCACGATGTCGGCGGCGTCGTCAGGGTCCATGTCGCGTAGCAGGCGGGATGCGCGCTTTTCGTCCAGGCCCTCGATGATGTCGGCCTGAAATTCGTCTTCCATTTCCGAAATGGCGTCGCCGGCTTGCGCGTCATCTAAGTGCTGAAACACATTGGCGCGCTGCTTTGGATCGAGTTGCTCCAAGATGTCTGCCACGTCGGCAGGGTGCAGCTCTTCCAGGCGTGTGTGGCTGACGGAGAGCTGTACCTTGGAAAGGTCGCGGTCGAGCAGTTCCATGTAGTTCCATGCAATGATGCGTTCGTCGATGCTTTTGCCGAACGCCTTGGCGATGCCGCAGGCGGCTTTTTCCACCCACGGAGCTAAGCCACGCAGAATGCCGCGAACGCCCACTTCTGCACCAAGAAGGCGCAATTGCGTTCCGGAAACGGAGAGCTTCAGGTCGTTTACGCGCACAACTTTCATGCCCTGTGTGTCTACGATCTGCCTATCAAGTAGGTCGCGTGCGAGGAGCACTTCGGCGGGCTGGAGGTAGCTGAAGCGGATGGCGGTGCGGTCGACTTTCAGGCGAATGCCCTCGTCTTCGTCGAAGCTATCAACGTATTTACGCCAAGAGATCATGAAAGGCGTTTTGCCGGGGCCCAGGAATGCCAGGCTGGTGATGCGGGGGAACACTTCGCCGGTTTGGATGGCTAGGTCGGATACGGAGCCGATCTTTTCGCCATTTGCATCAACGACGGGTTCACCGAGCATTTGAGATAGATAGAGCATGCAATTCTCCCTTGGGATTGCCGCCGTGTGTCAGCGTTGTTGTGCGGGCAGTTGATCTGCACAGCGCACAGCAATACCGACAGGCGCAATCCGTTCATGTCGCAGTCGTCCCTCGACCACTACATGACGGGTGTGAAATGCAGAGGCCGAAGGCTAATTACTGTGAGGTTTCGATTTTCGAACCTTCAAGTAATGTCCTTTCCTAAATGTGTAAATGGCAGCGCAAGGCAAGAGCGCCCTAAACGCAGCAAACTTGATTTTACGCGAATGCGGTGCGCAGGGGGCGCGGTAGAGGTGAAAAGAAAGTAAAAAACGGGTTTTATCTGCAAAGGGCAGTTAACAATTGTGCATAACGTGTTTTTGCAGGGGCTTAGGGCACGGTTCGTGACGATGGTTTGTTCTGCGGGTCGTTAAGGACATCGGTTTGTGCCAGCAGATTGCCTGAAGGGGCAGCGGATGGCGCGCAGGGGTCGGCGGATGCTGCGCCGTGCGATGACGGATGGCTCGCGATGAGCTGGCGGGCAGATGGCATGCAGGGAGCCGACGGATGTTGCGCGGGAAGCAGGCGGATGGTGAGCAGAGGGTAAGGAGCGCCGATACCAGCAAACCGCCGCCCGTAATGCCGACGGCTTGTGCGCACAAGGGGATGAGGGTATCGGTTTGCGTCAGCGGATGCTGCGCCGGAAGCGAGCGGATGCTGCGCCGGAAGCGAGCGGATGGCGCGTGGGGGGGGCGGCGAGTGGCGCGCAGGGGACTGGCAGACGCGGCACGCGGAGGGGCGGCGAGTGGTGTGCGTATAGCCAGCAGAAGGTGCGCAGGGACTATATTTGGCTCGCTAGAGCTATAGCCCATTTCGGCAAAAGAGCCATTCACCAGGTGAAACGGGTTTGTGGTCCATAATTCCTTCATATTTAAAGAAAAGTGTTGACGAAGACAGGGCAAACGAGGATACTAATTTTCGTTGCGAAACGCGCCGTTACCTCAGCTGGATAGAGGGACTGACTACGAATCAGTACGTCGGGGGTTCGAATCCCTCACGGCGCACCATCGAAACTTCAAACCACCGAGGGTTTTCCTCGGTGGTTTTTTGTTTTCATGGGTTCATTTTGTCCCGTGGGTGCTATTTGGGTGCTGATCGTCGCTCATTGAACCCCTTCCGCTCCCTGAGCATTGCGGCCGCGGCTTATAGGACAAAAAGTGTGGGGTTATAGGCAGAAAAACGTGTCTGATTTAGGGTTCGAATTGGCAAGAATCGCCTTGTATGTATTCTCTTTTCGCTGAATGCATGCGGATAGCCGCCTTCCTGGCAAAATTCGTTCGATATGTATGCATTTCGGCTTAGCGATGGCAAGATTCTCGCGCTGTGTATGCGTTTCTGGATGCAATCACGGAATTTGGAATACATAGCGTAAGAATCTTGCCAGCAAAGGCTCTATTTCGCGTCGGGAGTCCCGAAATCATGCATGTTGCACGTTTCTTGCCATGGGGGATTTATTTCCAAGGTTCGTGCACGGTATGTGCCGCTGCGATCTCCCTCGAGTATCGGGTGGAACATGAGCACCGGGTAAGCATGAGCGTTGGGCGAAACGTGGACATCAGGCGAACATGGGCGACGGGCAAACATGGGCGCCAGGCGAAGCATGAGTGCCAGGCGAGCATAGACATCGGGCCAAGCATGAGCGACGAGCGGGTATGAGCACCAGGTGAAACCAAGGACACCAGGCAAACATGGCATCGGGTGGGCGTGGGTGCCAGCCGAAACGGGGTACCGGTCGAAACGGGGCGCCAGGCAAGCATGGGTACCGGGTGGGCATTGGCGCCAGTCGAAACGGAGTGCCGGTTAAGTATGGGCGCCAGGTGCGCATGGGCGACGGGTGAAACGTGGGCACCGGACGAACATGCGCACCGGGTAAGCATGAGTGCCAGCCGAAACGCGAGTGCCATGCGAAACGCTGGCTAGCGTTGGGTTCGCCTTTGGATAAGCCCCTTTCCGGATGGCTTGTTCGGCGCTATGGGTCCAGGTTGTTGCGGAGGCCAAACCACCTTTTTGGAATTGCTGTCGTAAATAGGAAAGTGGACCGCCCCATCTCTTGTTTGTTCGGGATGCAGAAGGCAGTTCGAAGGCTGACGTCGAGTGCGTCCGGCGTTCCTCTGGCCCCATTGCTTTTTTGCGACTGCTTTCGCATCTATTTAAGGTTCGGTCGATAAGATTCCCCCATGGTGCTTTTCATCGGACATTCAAGTGCAATCAGGTTGCTTCGCTCGCTCAAGGATTTTGAGAGCATTCGGGCTGCGCGGGCTATGCCGTCTTCCAAGGATGTTCCGACGTTGCCGAAATCGTTCGGAGAGAGTTCGGCCCTTGCAGCGCTGCCTCGCCCTCTGGAGGTCGTTGTCTTATCGGGAAAAACAAGAAGTCAATCCAAGCAGTTTCGCAACAATATTTGGAAACTTCCCGATAGGGCGCCTTGCTTTCTTTCCTTTGAAAGCGGGGTATATTTAAGCAATCCCGAATTCTGTTTTGTGCAGCTTGCGCGGTCGTGTAGCGTGATCGACCTGATCAAATTAGGATTTGAACTATGTGGAACTTATCGAATAGACCCCGCAAATCCCATTGGATTTCGGTCTGCTCAACCCCTTTCAAGCACAGAGGCGATCAATCGCTTTATAGACAAAATGCACGGTAAAGTGCCTCGGAAAGCAAAAACAGCTGTACGCTATGTACGCGACGGTTCGGCATCGCCGATGGAGACATGTTTGGCTCTCTTGCTGGGCTTGCCCTCTCGCTACGGTGGTTACGGGCTGGGTGTGCCGGAGATGAATGCTAAGGTGCCGATCCCCGCAAAATTTAGTAAGCGAACCACATATCGCGAATATCACTGCGATCTATATTGGTCTGAGCAGAACGTTGCCATCGAATACAACAGCCGTGAGTTCCATGTGAACGAACTTGCCGTAGAGCGGGATGCATCACGCATCAACAATCTCAAAGCTGCAGGGATTGATGTCCTTGCTGTTACTCGAGCGCATGTCGCCGACCATGTGAAGTTCGATGCCATTGCCCATTCCGCGGCAAGCCTCATGGGAAAGCGCATCAGGATCGCCTATGCCGACATTGATGAGCGTCGAATGAGCTTGCGCAAGCAGCTTTTCTCTAAGGATCCCTGGTGTTGAGCCGCCTTGCTAATTGTTTCAGGTTGCGAGGGTTGACGTCCTTGCGGCAACCGCCTTGGTGTCAGGCTGATTTGAGCGCTGCTTCGGGGTGCCAAGAACGATGGTCTCGTGGGTATCGCCTTGGTGTTGGGCGATTTGGCTGTTGTTCGAGGGTCTTCCTTTGGGCTGGTGCTACGTCTGCCTATTGCTTCGTCGTGTCTATAAGGTTGTTTTGGTTGATGTGGCAAGATTCGCGCGAAATGCATGCTTTTCGCGCTGAAGCTGGCAAGATCTTCGTCCCATGTATCCGTTTCGGGGTGCAATCGGGCGATTTCGGATACATAGCGCGCGAATCTTGCCGGGGCGTTTTCGTGCCGAGGGTCCTGGAATCATGCATGGGGCTAAGATCTTGCCAGCGCTCGGTGCTGCGTGGGCCTCTTCGCTCCAGTGGGCAGAATAAGGGCCCGTGCCGTGTGGGAAGAGGGCATGTGCATGCAGACTGCCCATGCTCTGCGTCAGCCTCCCTCGATATGAAGAAAGCGCCCTCGGGCGCTTTCTTCATATGCTATGCAATTTGCGGCGTCAGGCGACGCCAGGCTGACTTCTTGCGACTTATTGCAGCAAGAAGTCAGCAGAAAGGGGCCAAGGGACCAGTTTCGAGGCGCCTCGGCGAAAAGTCGGTCGAGGGCCACTCCCTTTTGGCGGCGTGATCGTTTGGCGGAAGGCCGCTGGCGTGATCATTTAGCGGAAGACCGCCTGCCTGATCGTTTAGCGGAAGACCGCCGGCGCGATCGTGGAAGAACTACTCGATTTTGCCGTATCGCTCTTCGGTGATCTGGTCGAGCGTCTTGCCCTGAGTCTTGGGGCACCAGATAACGCCCACAACCAGGGAGATAAGAAGAACGACGCACATAATAACAGCTGCGGGGAAGAAGCCGGCAGGATTCGTGGAGATGTCGCCCATGATGGCTCCAACGCCTACGAGCGACCAAATGCCCAAAGCGCCACGAACCAAGAAGAACATGATGCCCTGCGCGCCGCCGCGGTACTGCGTGGGGAAGAGCTCGGTGCCCCACAGAGCATAGAAGCACTGGGCTGAGAAACCAGCGGAAATACCCCACAGGATTACGTATACCCAAAGAACCCAACCCATGGATTCGGTGTCACCGCTCTGGATAGCAAGGCCGAATACGGCAATAGCAATCCAGGATAGCAGTGCCAACAGTGCAGAGGCGCCGAACAGTACGCGGTGAGAGATAACGTCGCCGAAGCGGCTGAAGATTGCCAGCGAGCAGACCGCAACCAGTACCCACTGAACTACGCCCAGGAGGCTCTGGCCGGTTGCGTCGATGTTGCCGGCAGCAGCGTAGAGGTACGGCATGAACTGACCGTTGGTACCTGCAGCCAGGTTCCAGGTCAGGTACACGGCAACCAGGAAGATGATGGTCTTCACGTTCACGGGGTTTTTCAGAGCGGTTGCCATCATCTTGCCGAAGGACTGCTTCTCGGTGGCGGAAGCGTTCTTTTCGGCCCAGTCGGCAGATTCCTGCAGCTGACGCTGAAGGTTCCAAGCGATAAGGGCAACGATGAACAGAACCAGGAACAGCAGGCGGGTTGCCAGCATGCCGTCAAACGGGCCGTAGGTGCCTGCGGGGAGCAGGGTGGTGCCATCGGACTCGAAGCCGGGGATGATGAAGCTCATAACCAGCGAAAGGATGAAGATGATGGCAGGACCGCAGCTCCATGCGAACTGGCTGATGCCGATGTTAGAAGCGCGCTTCGTGGAGGTAGACGTCTCGGAGATGTAGCTCCAGGAAGCGGGAACGCCAGCGCCTACGGAAAGGCCGGAGAGCACAACGCCTACTACGACCATGGGCAGGTTTACGGCAACCATGGCGATGAATACGCCGGCAGCGTAAACCAGCAGATTGTACTTATAAATAGTGGTACGGCCGAACTTGTCGGTCAGGAAGCCGCCAATCAGTGCGCCAACCGCAGCGCCGAAGGCGTTTGCGCCGATAGCGCCCAGGATTGCGGTCCAGGCGGAGCCGAAGTTGAATGCAGCTGCCCAAGCAGTAAGGGCAAGGCTGCTGGCTACGATGCAGCCAGAGTCAAGGAAGTTGGTCAGGGAAACCGCCATGGTTCCCTTGCGTTCTTGGGAAAGCGCCAATGCTTTACCTTTCTAGTCGAGGTGGAATGCGCAGGGCAGGTCTACGGAAACGGGCGAATTGTCCGCATTCGTTTCCATGACGCTTGCCATGAAATCCCACCATTTCTTGCAAATATCGGTCTTGGCGGACTCGGCATAGCGTTCGGGGTCGTCAAGCTCGATATATCCGAAGAGGATGTTGGTTTCCTCGTCGATGAAAATGGAGTAGTTGTGCCCACCGTATTCGTGGAGCATGTCGGCCATTTCGGGCCACAATTCGTTGTGACGCTTCTCGTACTCTTCGGCAAAGCCCGGATAGAGCTTCATCTTGAAGCCTGAGATAGTGCGCCCATCAGCAGTTTTGCGGATAGTCATCGAAGTGCCGCCTTAGTCCAGGAACTCATCGTTGACGGTGAGGCCGAAATCGATGCCGATCTGGCGCAGGCCCTCGTCGGAAATGGTGTTCAGGAATTCGTCGGAGCCGCCATTCATCTGGCGAGCGCGGCGATATACATCGGCAGCCTTTTCGATGGTGTGCATCAAACCGAAGGTGGTGTCGAAGTCGGGGCCGGAAACGAACAGGCCGTGCTGGGCCCAAACGGCGGCCTCGTACTTCTTCATAAGCTCGGAGGTTGCCTTCGCAATCTCAGCGCCGCCGGGAACCATCCAAGGCACAACGCCAACGCCAGAGGGGAATACCACGATGCATTCAGTCATTGCCTTCCATAGGGCACGCGTGAAGTAGCGTGCATCAAGCGGGCATACGAACGTCATGGCAATAACGTTGATAGGATGAGCGTGGTAAATCACGCGGCATTCGTTGTTGGTTGCCTCCATGCGCACGGCGTGGTTCATGAAATGCGTGGGGAACTCGGAAGTGGGCTTACCGCCGTCGGTCAGGCCCCATACGATGCGCCAAGAATCGCCGGCGTCATTGATTTCGACGATGCCGATGTTGTGGGAAGGGTCGCTCTTGACGTTGCGCATATAGCGGCCAGAGCCGGTGGTAAGGAAGAACGCGCCGCGCAGGCTATCTGCCTGTACGCCCATATTCACCCACTCGCCGGGAGTTGCGTTGAAGAAGGGGCGAGCCTGCTCTACTTCCTCTTCTTTCATGCGGTAGGTAAGGTTGCCGCCATTGCGCTCGTGCCAGCCCTGCTGCCAACCGTCGTCGCACAGACGGCAGAAGCCGCGTACGAAGGCCAGCTGCTCGACGGCAACGCCAGAAACTGCGCCGCGAGCTGCGGAAACGCCGCTTTTAAGCGTATCCATAGCACTGTCGATAATATCCATCATTGTCCTTTCGTTCTGAAGTACCGAATGATCGGTTTCGGAAAAGCCGCTCGGGCAAGTGGCCTTTTCGAAACGCATTCGGCGCATGTTTGCGGAGTTGAAGCTCGGCGCCAGATGCTTTCGGCGGGGCTTTTCGGTGCCGGATGCCCTGGCGAAGGCCTGTTCGGTGCTCGATGCGCCCCCTGCCATGGCTCCCTCGGCGCCGGATGTTCCCGGCCATGACTTCTGGGCGCAGAAAGCGCCCCTCGAGAAGAGGGGCGCTGAAAAATGCGCAGGGGCTTACTGGCGCTTGGAGAGCACCTCGTCTTCGTAAGCCTTAACCTCGTCCCACAGCTGGTCTTCGGCAACTACGCCCTGACGTGCGCAGTACTCGTCCCAAACCGCGGTCCAAGGCATGGTCTTGAACTGCTCGGTAACGATCATCTTCTCGGAGAACTGGTAGGTATCCTGCAGCTCCTTCAGGCGATCCCATGGCTGCAGCAGCTCGAACAGCAGGCACTTTTCCATGGCGCGCATGCCGGTAGCCCAAGCGCCGATGCGGTTGATGGAAGCGTCGAAGAAGTCCATACCGATAAGCACCTTCTCCATGCCCTCGGGGCAGCGAACAACCTCAGCAGCGATGTCCTTGATGGAATCCTCGAACAGGACAACGTGGTCGGAGTCCCAATGCATGGAGCGGGTAACGTGCAGCGGCACGTAGGGGAAGAACTGCAGCAGGCTGGGCAGCTTGTCGGAAATGCTTTCCATGGGGTTGAAGTGACCCGCATCGATGAGCACTACATGGTTGCCGCCCTTCTTGGCAGCGTAGGATACGTAGAACTCCTGGTTGCCGGTGGTGAAGCCTTCAACACCGATGCCGAATACCTTCTGCTCAACCGCATCGATAACATGCGGGGTTTCGAAGGAATAGATCTCATCGAGGGAATCCTTCAGGCGTGCACGCAGACCATAGGCGTCAGCGGCATAGTCCTTCAAGCCGTCTGGGATCCAGAAGTTGTTCAGGACCATGTCGTCCATTTCCTCGCCGATGCGCTCTGCGATCTGGCGGCAGGCGATGCAGTGACGGATCCAGAAATCGCGCACTTCTTTTTCGGGGCTGGAAACGGTAAGGCCTTCCTTTACCAGCGGGTGGCTGAACAAGGTGGGGTTGAAGTCGATGCCGAAGCCGTTCTTCTTTGCCCAGGTTACCCAAGGCTCGAAGTGCTTGTACTCGAGCTTGTCGCGATCAACCCAGGGGTTTTCCTCGGTGAAGATGGCGTAGCTCGCGTGCAGGTTGATGCGCTTCTTGCCGGGGATCAGGCTTGCTGCCTTCTCGAAGTCGGCCATGAGCTGTTCGGGGGTGGCGGCGCGGCCAGGGTAGTTGCCCGTGGTCATGATGCCACCGGAAGCTGCATTATCGTCGCCCTGATCGAAGCCGACAACATCGTCGCCCTGCCAGCAGTGCATGGAGATGGCCTTGTTTGCCAGGGTTTCGATCACTGCCTCGGTGTCGATGCCCTGCTTGGCATACGCTTCGCGCGCCAATTCGTACATAGTGGTCATGAATGCTCCTTATCTGTACCTAAAAGGTTGGTTGCTGTTATTCGAATCGCTTCACGTCGAATGACGTTGCGATAGCGTCGCGGACGCTTTGGAGGTCGGGGAATGCGCCATCGGCGATCATCTGCACGGCAAGGTTGCCCAAGCTTGTTCCCTCAACTGGACCGGCGAACACGGGAATGCCGCATGCGCGGGTGGTGAGTTCGTTCAGATATGCATCTTGGCAACCGCCTCCAACGATGTTGATGGAAGTGTAGGTGCGTCCGGTAAGCGATGCCATTTCTGCAATGGATTCCGCATAGCAGGAGGAAAGGCTTACATATACGCAGCGCATAAGCTGACCGACGGTTTGGGGCACGTCCTGCCCGGTTTCGAAGCAGGCGCGGCGAATCTCGTCGATCATGGAATCAGGCGCCAGGAAGCGGTCGTCGTTCACGTTCACGTGGGCTTCGAAGCTGTCTGCCTCTTTTGCGTGGGCAATGAGGTCGGGGAAGCCCCACTCGATTGCCTCATGCGTGAAGGGGGGCAGCTCATCTTCACCGGCTTGTTGATGGGTGTCTTTTCCCTCTACGTAGGAAACGCCGTTCAGCTCGCGGCGAATAGACTGGATCATCCACAGGCCCATGATGTTCTTCAAGAAGCGAAAGCGCAGTTCAAAGCCGCCTTCGTTGGTGAAGTTCTGGAAACGGGAGGCATCTGAGGTGATGGGGCCTTCGTTTTCAACGCCCAGCAAGCTCCAGGTGCCCGAAGAAAGGAACACCGCATCGGCGTCGCGCGCGGGAACAGCCAGGTAAGCGCTGCCCGTGTCATGCGTGGCAGGCGCGATGATATGCGTGGGGTAGCCGATCTTCTCTTCGATTTCAGCGGTGACGGCACCCAAATCGGTGCCGGGCATAACCACGTCGCAGAACATGCTGCGCGGAATGTCGAATGCCTCCAGGATGGTTTCATCCCACTGCTGGGTGCGTGCGTTCATCAGGCATGTGGTGGAAGCGTTGGTGTATTCGTTGGCCTTGGTGCCGGTTAGCAGGAAGGCCAGGTAGTCGGGGATCATCAAAAACGTTTCAGCGTTTTCAATCTGTTCGGGATGCTCACGCTGGAGCGCCAGTAGCTGATAGATGGTATTGAACGGCTGGCGCTGAATACCCGTGCGGCGATACACCTCATCAGGCGAAACGATAGCATCTGCCACGGCGTACATGCCGCTGGTGCGCTCATCGCGGTAGGCTACCGCATCACCGAGCATGTTGTCTTCGGCATCGAGCAGCACGAAGTCGACCGCCCAGGTGTCGATACCCACGGTTTTGGGCGCATAGCCTGCTTCTTTGCATTTTGCCAAGCCCGCAACGGTTTCGCGGAACAGCATATCCACGTCCCAGCAGTCGTGACCGCCGGAGCGTTTCTGGATGTTGTCGAAGCGATGGATCTCGGTAAGCTCGATGGTTCCCCGCGGAGTAACCTCGCCGATTACCACGCGGCCGGAAGAGGCGCCGATATCGACGGCGGCATAGCAGTTGGTTTTGATTTCCATTAGTTATCCCCCTCTGCTTCAACGCCGATTTGCACGATCTGCATTACGTTGGTGGGGCGCGGCGAAGGCGCAGTTGGGTCGAAGCTTACAGCGTCGCCCGTTTGGCTGATGCGGGGAGAAGTGGTGCGATCTCCCAAAGTGAATACGCAGATATCGCCTTTGTTCACGAAGTTCTTTTTCACAACGACATTGCGAGCTTGCTCAAGAACGTACGAGGCGTCACCAACGACTTTGCCCAAAAGCGGCGTAACGCCCCAGTTCAGCTGCAAGGAGCGTCGGTATTCTTCCGAAGTGGTTACCGCATAGACGGGCATCTTCGGACGGTAATTGGAAACGATGCGGGCCGTGCGGCCAGTCATCGTAGGGGTAACGATGCAGCAAGCGCCCACGTTTTCTGCGGCGGTTACGGCAGCCAAGCCTACAACAGCGGAAATGCTCTTCTGCTCTGCGTTGCGGTTGGGGATGGAGCCTTCGTCGTAGATATGCGATTCGCTTGCCTCGGCAATGCGTGCCATGGTTTGTACTGCGGGAACCGGGTACATGCCGATGGCGGTTTCGCCGGAAAGGGTAACGGCATCGGTGCCGTCATAGATGGCGTTTGCCACGTCGGCAACCTCTGCGCGCGTTGGGCGGGGGTTGCGGATCATGGAATCGAGCATCTGCGTGGCGGTGATAACCGGACGGTAAGCGCGGTTGCAGGCTTTGATGATCTTTTTCTGAAGGTGCGGAACCTGGTTGGAGGGAACCTCTACGCCCAAGTCGCCGCGGGCTACCATCACGGCATCGGAGACTTCGATGATTTCTTCGATGTGATCTACTGCGTGCGCATTTTCGATTTTTGCCACGATGCGAATGCTTTCGCCGCCGTTCTCGGCGAGGAAAGCGCGAATGGTGCGCACGTCTTCGCCGCAGCTTACGAATGATGCTGCTACGAAATCAACGCCCTGTTGAATGCCGAACAGGAGGTCTTCCTTGTCCTGCTCGGTCATAACGGGCAGGGGCACATTGGTGCCAGGCAAGTTCAACTGTTTGCATTCGCCGAGCATGCCGGAGTTCTGAACGGTGCACTGGATGTCAGATCCCAGGACACGATCAACGGCGAGTTCGATCAGGCCGTCGTCGATAAGGATGATAGTGCCGGGTTCAACATACTTATAAAGCCCTTTGAACGTTTGGTGCACGCGGCGGGAAGTGCCGGCAATGTCTTCTTCGGTGAGGAAAAAGTTGTCGCCCGCGCGGAGCAGCACAGACTTGTTGCCCTCAAGCTTGCCGGTGCGGATGGAAGGCCCTTTGGTGTCGAGCATAATGGCGCAGGGTGCGTCCAGTTCGCGACGGACCTTTTTCAAGCGGTCCATACGTGCTTTGTGCTCGGCGTGGGAGCCATGTGAGAAGTTGCAGCGGGCAACGTCCATGCCTGCTAGCACAAGATTTTTCAATGCTGACTCAGAGTCTACAGCGGGACCCAGAGTGCAGATGATCTTGGTTCGCTTCATCATGGGGATGATGCGCCTTTCGACCGTGCGGTAAACGCCCGTTCATAGGGTAAGTTCGACCGCTAAACGACAATACGTTCAGAATTGTAAACGAAAATTAAGAAGTATGCTTGTGTTCATCGTTTTTTCTAAAGCTGCATACATTGCGGCGGGTGTTGGCTGCGCTCGTCTGGATGCCAATTGCGCCGGCTCGTGTTACGCGGAGTGTTACGCATACCGTTCCGATGCTGCCGTAGGTGCCAGTCGTGGTAGTCTGATGGGGAGAATCGAAAGGCGGCCATTATGACCTGCAGCAACCCGAATGCCACCGAATCGGCAAACGTAACCGAGAAGTTGAAAGCCCACGCGCGAGAGCTCGAGCCTTACGTTATCGAGCGTCGGCGCCACTTCCATGCGTATCCCGAATTGAGCGCTCGCGAGGTCTCCACTTCGCGCACGATTGCCGAAGAGCTCGATAAGCTTGGTGTCGAATATGTGCGAGCGGGGGGAACGGGGCTCATTGCTACCATCAAAGGCACCGCGCCCGATGCATATGACGAAGAGGGCAAGCCGCGCCGTCGCATTGCGCTTCGAACCGACATGGATGCGTTGCCCGTTTTGGAGCAGACCAAGCTCCCCTTCGCGTCGCGGAACGAAGGGGTTATGCATGCCTGTGGCCACGACTGCCACATGGCAATGATGCTCGGCGCTGTTCATCTGCTTTTGGGCATTCGCGACCAACTGCATGGCGAGGTGCGTGTTCTGTTCCAGCCAGCGGAAGAGATATCGGTCGGTTCGCGCAAGATGATCGCCGAGGGTGCGCTCGATGGGGTGGATACCATTTACGCTGCCCATATTTGGAGCGAAGTGGAAGCGGGTACCATTTCCGCCGAAGCGGGGCCGCGCATGGCGAATTGTGACTGGTTCCGCATTGATGTTGCGGGAGCTAGCGCGCATGGTGCCATGCCCCACAAGGGCGTCGATGCCATCGTTGTGGGCGCAGCGGTTATCGACGCGCTACAGGTTATCGTTAGCCGCGACGTTTCCCCGTTTGATCCTGCGGTTATCACGATCGGGGAATTCCATGGCGGTGTTGCGCGAAACATCATGGCGGGCACAGCGTACCTAACGGGTACGGTTCGCTCGTTCACGCCCGAAGTGCGCGATTACATCAAGGAGCGCATGGCGCACGTGGTTGAAGAGGTGGCGCTTTCGTATGGAGCAACCGCGAAGTTCGAGTGGACGTACGGCAATTCGTGCCTGGTGAACGACGAGGCTTGCGCCGCACGTGCGCAAAACGCCATTGCAAAGGTTCTTGGTGAAGAAACGCTTTGCCATTACGAAGGTACGCTTTCGGGCGAAGACTTCACCGAGTACCTGGCAAAGGTTCCCGGCGTGCTCGTGTTTATTGGCGCCCGTAATCCGGAAGTGGGTGCAACGTATCCGCAGCACAGTTGTTTCTACAATGTCGACGAAAGCGTTCTGGTGGGTGGCTCGCTTGCCGCGGCGCAGTACGCCTTCGATTTCCTCTCTGAAGAATAGAAGGGCTGCAGTTTTCGCCCTTGCTGCCTTGTCCGCCTGTTTCACTGATTTGCGACGCCGTTCCCATGTTCGGGGCGGCGTCGCTTTTTGTGCGGTGGGGCGCCTGGCCTGCCGTTTGGCCATTTTCCCGTTCGTATGGCACTACCGCTTCCCGTGCCTGCCCGATACGATTTTTCCATCTGACGAACACATGAACGAGGGGAGCGGTCATGAATGCCAGGGACAACATGCACAGAACGGAAAGCTGCACCGAAGGCGGTTTCGCCAAGACGTCTGAGCGCTTTGGCGTGGTAACCGCGCAGGGCGGCTGGCGCAAGGTGACGTGGGGCGTCGTCGCCGGGGTGGCCGCCGTGGCAACCGCGGGGTCGTTGATGGTGCCCAGTGCCGCGATCGCGGCGGATTGGGTCAACGTCGGCGGCACCCAGTACGACGCCGGCACCGCGGCGGGCGACGACGCCGGCACCTGGAACTGGGACGGCACCGACGACATGAAGCTCAACGGCTACAACGGCGGCGAGATCAAGGCCGAGGGCAAGCTCAACATTGCCTATGAGGGCAAGAACACCGTGAAAACCGAGCCTGATTACACCGGAGCCGCCATCAAGGCGCAGGACGGCACTAGCCAGAAAGCAGAGTTGAACATAACGAGCTCGAATAGCACGGATGAGCTCAATGTGACAGCCGAGGCCGATGCAATTAAATCCACAGGCGACCTCTCCATTTCCGGCCCAGGCACTGTGAACACCACAAGCACTGCTTCCGACGGAATTGAGGCAAAGGGCGATCTCTCTATCACGGGCTCGGGCACCGTGAATGCAACGGGCGGTACCGAAGGCATCCAATCCAAGGGCAAGACCACTATCGATTCCTCTGGCACAGTGATCGCTAACGGAGGCGAAGGTTACGGCATCGCCGCGGGCAGTGACCTGATCATCAAAGGTGGCGGCAAGGTAGAGGCAAGCTCTATAGGAGAAGCGGCGATTTGGGCTGACGACGGCATTAACATCTCGGGCGGCAGCCAGGTCGAGGCGAGCTCCAGGGAAACTCTTGCCGTCGACACCGATGGCAGTCTCACGGTCGCGGACGCCTCCCTTAACGCAAGCGGTGTTGAATATGGTGTCTATGGCTACAAGGGCATTGCGCTCGACCACGCGACCGTGACGGTCCGTACAAGCGGGGGCGGCGGCCAAGCTACCGCACTCTTCACCGACGGGGACGACATCGTCATCAAAAATGGTTCCATCGTGGACGCGCTCGCGGAAGGCGGGTTCTCGGCGGCTATCGCCAGCAGAAACTACAACCCCGGCGAGTCAGGCGGCCACATCTACATCAGCGACTCCGCTGTCAAGGCTATAGCCCGCTATATCGAGACCGGTGGCGGCGGCCCCGACCACTACAGCAACGACCAGGGCGGCGAGGTCATCCCTGAGCGCGAGGGCCTGAACATCGGCATCTTCGCCCAGACCAGCGAGGGCATTACACCTGCGACCATCTCGATCGTCCGCAGCAAGGTTACGGCCGAGGGAGACACGGCGGCAATCTTCGCCCTTGCCATGAGCGCGGACGGCAAGGCGATCGGCACCATCGAAATCGAAGGCGCCACCATCCTGACACCTGAAGGCGGCAAGGTCATTGACTATCGCAACAAGGAAGAGCTCAGCGACGGCATCGTTTACGAGGCAGGCCAAACCATTGGCACGGGCGATGTTGTAGTCGACTCCCCCTATGACGAAGCCGTCGCCAAGAGCGCGGTAATCGCACCTCCCGAGGAGACCAAGCCCGAGGCTAATCCCGAGGAGACCACGCCCGTGGCGAAGCCAGCCAAGCAGCAAACGCTCGTGACGAGCACCAAGGCCGAGCCTGCGGAGGCAAAGAAGAACCTTCCTGCGACGGGGGACGCATCGCCTGTAGGGCTTGTTGCCACAGCTTTCGCTGGCGTGGCTGCGGCATTTGCTAGTTTGGCCGCCCTGCTGGTCGGGTTCGTCGCTCGCCGCAAGCGAGAATAAGGGCTGCGATTCGGGCGAAGCGCACGTTTCGCCCAGACGATTTGTTCAATGTGGCTGGTGCCAGTGCGGTGCCAGCCACACTACTTCAGCATGAATTCCTTCAGTCCCGATCGGCTGGTTATTCCCAGCTTCGCATACGTTGTTGAGAGCCTGTTTTTCACCGTACCGCGTGAAATCCCCATATGATCTGCGATTTCAGTGTTAGACCAACCACGGCACGCCAGCATCGAAATGGCGAATTCCGTTGTGGTAAGACTGTCGGCAACGGTTTTGTGTGCTGCGGGGTTATGGACATGCCGCCATCCGCGGCTGAATCGGTAGGTGATTTCGATTACCCGTGCAAATTCGCGCGGGTAATCTTTTTTGAGGCACGCTTCAGGCAGACCCTGAAGAAGGCCGTGGTGTTCCCCAATTGTTTCGATCAGGTCGTCTGCTTGGGCTATGCTCCAAGCTTCCATGAAGTGGCGTTCTGCCTTTTCGGGTTGCCGTTTGCTCATCCAGCCCATTGCCGCCACAAGGTGAAGGAACATTTCGGAGATGGGGTAGCGCGCCTGCTTCATCCCCAGGGCGTTTTCTGCCATTCCTATGCAGCGGCCGTAATCGCCGACAAGGTAGGCCTGATGGGCCATGGCGTAGGTCGCGAATAGGCGAAGGCCTTCAGGTAGCAGAGGCGCAACTTTGTAGAAATCATCTGCGGTTACGGGAGGCTTCAGGTGCAGCAGGACGCTCGATGAGGCCGTGAACAGTAAATAGGCGGCACGTTCTTGGTCGCCGTATTCGTCGTTCAGGTGTTCTTCTGATGACGCTAGGTTGAGCAGACAGGCGCGAGCGGCGTGGGCGTGGTCGAGTGATAGGTTTGCGAACCCGCAGATGAAACATGATGAAACGCGCAATGCCAAGATGTCTGAGGTAAGGAAGGGCTCTGCGAGGCGGCATGCTTCGTCGGCGTTGCCGCGAAAATAAGCGGCTTCTGCCAACGCGATGGTTCGGTAGTCGTTGTCGGGCATGGCCTCGATAACGACGTCGAGGTTCCCTGGCTCGAAAGACGAGCAGATGAGCGGCATGGGGGCATGCCATATGTTCGGCTGGGAGTTGGCCACGGTGCCTCCTCGATGTATGCATATTTTTGATTTAGCTGTCCGGGGCGGGGCGGGCCGAAGGCTGGGTATCCGAAAGGCGGACAGCCCCAAAGGCCAGCGCTCCCAAAAGGAAGATGAAGCCAAAACGAATAAGCCGTATGGCATGTAGCGCCAAGAGAGAGCAGACCATGTGGCAAGTAACGCCGAAGGCGAACAAGCCAAAAGGCAAGCAACGCCAAAAACAAACTTGCCAAAAGACAAAGGCCCCCAAACCCCAAAAGCAAACCGTTCTTTTCAGATAATAGCGCGAACGAAAACGCAATAGATTGGATATTAGACCAATTGCCGGAGCGAACGCGTTTTGTGCCTAGACTGTATGCTTTGCCGCTTTTTCGCCTCTTGGATTTCTCGCCCCCATAGTGCTGTGGCGCTTCGCCCGCGCCACCTCGCCGCGTTCACGCTTCCTGCCGCTCTACGGTCCCCCTCTTATGCCATTCATGTTGCTGCGTCTGCGCCCCATGGCGCTATGACGCTGCGCCCGCGGCCGCGCCGATCCACGGTGCCGACCTCGCGCTACCCACGGTGCTGCGTCTGCGCCCGTGCCCCCAGCGCTACGACGCTGTATGTTGTTGCCCCCTCTGCTGCATCTTAGCCACTTCCGCAGCGCCGCAATGGGCTCGCCCTAGAGCCCCGAATCGGATCGATTCCCACAACGGCATCGCCTCGAAGCTGTTCCTGAGAGCCCGGAAACAGAAAATCGGCACGTGCTGCAACTTTTTTGCGATTACGGATTACTGTGGGTCCCTCTAATCGCAAATCAGGACGCAAAAGCGCAGGTGATCTGTTGTAAAGCGGCTATTTTTCGCTTTCCGAAGGCGGAGAAGAGTCCGTAATCGCAAAAATGTTGCAAAAAAGTTCGATTTTTTGTTTTTGCGATGGGCGGATCGCCGTAATGGGGGGGGCGGATTCTGCAAAAGATGAATCGTCGCAGTGGGGGCTGATTCTGCAAAGGATAGATCGTTGCAACGGGGCGGATCCCGCAAGGGGTGGGCTGTCACAGCGGGGCATATCCCGCAAAGGGAGGGTTGCCGCAGCAGGGTAGATCGAACAAAGGGCTGGTTCAGCGCGAAGCGGTGCACCCGTCCGCATCCATTTTGCTGCGCTCTTTGCTTGCGACGATGCTACAGTTTATGCAACGGAATGCGTGCCTTTTTTGGTTGGCCCCAGCGTTGAGGGGTCAATTGTGTGTGGGGTTTTGGGCGCGTATGAGAGGAGGGCATCATGGCTCAGAAAGAGGCAATTAGGTGGGGCGTCATCGGTTGCGGTGACGTTGTGGAAACGAAAAATGGCCCTGGCCTATATTTGGCCGACGGATCAGAATTGGTTGGTATCTGGAATCGCACGAAGCAGAAAGCGGTTGACTGGTGCGCACGCCACGGTCATGGGCGTGCATTTGATTCGCTGGACGAGCTTCTGAACTGCCCAGACATAGATATTATCTACGTTGCCACAACGCCGAACTGCCATAAAGAGTATGCCATTGCCGTGGCCGAGGCGGGCAAGGACTGCTATCTCGAAAAGCCTATTGCGCTCTCATGGGACGAGGCGCAAGAGATAAAAACCGCGTTCGAGAGGACGGGGAAGCGTTGCTTTGTAGCTCATTATCGTCGTGGAATGCCACGTTATCGCGAGCTTAAGCAGGTGCTTGATGCGGGCAAGATCGGCACTGTTCGCGGCGTTCAGGTTATTCGTACTCAGCGCCAAACTGCTGAAGAGATGCTTCCTGAAGCGGAGAAGCCTTGGCGTGTTCGCCCTGAGGTCTCTGGGGGCAGCCATTTCTTCGAGGGCGATGCACATATGCTTGACCTTATTGCGTTTCTTGCAGGAACCATCACTGATTTCAGCCTGAAGGTAGACAACCGCACGGGATTTTACCCCGGCGAAGATACGGTTGCTCTTTCGGGCGAGACTGAAAACCACGTTATGGTTTCGGGGATTTGGTGCTATGCCACGTATAAGGCCATCGACCGATTCCTTATTTACGGAGACAAGGGAAGTGTCGAGTTCTCCTACTACGACAATGCTGCGCCGATTCGCATCGAGACGCTTGCCGATGGCGATGCGGTAGCGCATGAGGGCGTGATGGGTGGCGTTCGCAAGGAGGCGGATCTGGTGCAAGAAGAGTTGTGCCCGCCTGTGGAGAGCTATCCGGGAAATGGTCAGATTCAGGACATCGTCGATGTCCTGCGCGGTGTGCCTGGCGCTGAATGCACGAGCACGCTCGATAATGCTATGAACACCCTCCGCATAACCTGGGCCGCTCACGAGCTGCGTGCAAAACAACGCGGCGAAGCGTGTGAAACAGCGTAGCGAATAAGACGCTGCTTGATTGCCCTGCCGGAATTCTGATTGCGTCTCTGCACTTGAGGCGATCAGCGAGTGAAAAGAAAGGGGCTCGGCAACAGTGCCGAGCCCCTGGAGCAAGTTCTTGCTTGTAGCGTTATGCGCTAATCCATCTTGTGGTTGATGCCGTAGCCGAACAGGGGCTTCGACTGAATGGCCAGGTAGATGCAGAACAGCAGGCCAACGATAGCCGCTGCGAGCAGCAGACCCATCATGGTGTACAGTGCGCCGGTTTCTCCCATGGCGGTGGTCATCGCGCCAACGATGAAGGGCAAGAAGGTTGCGCCAACGCCCATGAAGGTCATGTACATTCCGGTGTTGCGACCCTTAGGGCCGGGGCAGTAGTTCTGGCGAACAACCAGGCCCGTCTGCAAAGCGCCGCCAGCAGCGAAGAAGCCGAGCAGTGCAATGGCAACGTATACGATGGCAACATTGGGAACAACCAACACCAAAGCCAGAGCCAAAGCGGAGAAGGCGAAGTCGATCAGCAGAACCTTTAGCGGGTTCCAACGGAGCTTGCCCATTACTACCGCCCAGAAGAACACAGCGGTAATGGAGCCCACGGTGTAAATGGAGGCAAGAGCTGCGCCGCCCATTTCGTCGAGACCAAGGTTGGCCATGCCGAATGCTTTGGTGTACTGCTGTGCGCCGTACATGATAAACATGCAGATAAATGCCATGACAAGGGTGAATACCTGAACCAGCACGCCTGGCTTCTTGAGCATGGCGTCTTTTGCTGCCTGGATTTCAGCTTGAGCTTCGTCCATGCCGTTGTCGCCATCGGTTTTGGTGGCGCGTTCGTCGTCGTAGCGGAAGGGCGTGATGATCGTCATGATCAGGCATACGACGGAAAGCACGATAGGCAGGTAGATGTTAACGTGCCAAATGTGAGGCGCGCTGAATGCTGCAACGAAGATAGGGTAGATAACGCCCATAACGGAAACGGCGGCCTTGATGCCGATAACGCCAGAGGCAGCGTATTTAGGCTCCGCTTCCTGTGCGGCGGGGTAGAGTGCTGCATCCCAGAAGCCGGATGTTGCAACGCCGGACAGGAAGGCGGCGATGTAGCAAGCGGTTGCATCGGTTGCCAGCAGCATCATGGTGAAGCAGATGATGTAGGCAACAGCGCCTGCGACGGCGAACTTCTTACGTCCGACGCGGTCAGAGAGCTCGCCGCCAATCCATACGCTTAGCAGTTTGCCGAATCCCATGGCGGCAATTGCCATCGAAACCGCGGCGGAACCTGTGGTGGGATCGGTGATGCCCCATTGGGTATAGAAGTTAACTTTATTCTGGCTCAGGATCAGGGCCTGGATGCCGTAGGTGAAATAGCACATGTACACCGTTGCCAGCGCAAAGCCGTAGTGCTTTACCTTTTCTGCTGCTGCAGACAATTCGTTCTCCTTACATTCTTTGGACATTCTGCTCGTTTGAAACGAAGACGGTATCCCCTGCAAGGAGCCTCCCTCGGGCCCACTCATGACGCCTTGGATTCGTAGAGTTCTATTGCACGGATGCGCAAACGTCTGTGTATGCTACCCCTCGGCAAAAAACCGAACATGTTCGATACGAATGGGTAATATTCATTTTCAAATAGAAACCGATAGCCTGTAGCTATGATGCGAGGAAGAGGAGGATAATTTTTCGATCGATTGGGAATCTATTCGCCGATCCCATTCAATTTCTATGGATTCATTTCTTACGAATATAGATAGGTAACGGATGGTGTCGCCGCGCAGATGCCCAGTGGTACAGGTGGTATTCTTATGCACATCGTATAAAACGCGCGCCTTTTGGGTTTGCCCTGCGTTTAAAGCGAAGCATACATTCGAAGCAGTGTGTGCGCGTGGCAAAGTGAAGAGGGATCGTTGAGCTTTGCCTTTGGTGGCGAGGCTGCGCTCTGCGTTTAGAGCGAAGCAGCAAAGGGGAAATGGCGTGCGTGTAGAGAGAGGGCATTCGGCATGGCAATCATGCTGGGTGAATTTGTATGGAGGGATGCTGGATGAGCTCCAAGAAAAAGAACCAGAAAACCAATCCCAATAAAAGAAAGAACGACGAAACGGTGATTATCTGCCCGTATTGCGGCGGTACCCATTTTGAGTACACGGCCGAAAAGCGTCGTGTTCCCAGCAAATGGTATGTGCATGTAATCACGGCGATCATCATTATCGGCATCGCATTTGTAATGCCATATTTCTCTATCGCGTTCGCTATCGCTTACGTCGTACTCACGTTCATGCCCCGCAAGGTTCTGGTGGGCACATGCAAAGATTGTGGCGAGGAAACGCTATTCAATCGCCCAGAGGATGGCAGCATGAAGCCGAGCTTCGATCAGCCCCATCTGTAAGAGGCTTTGCGGCTTGAGTAGCTTTCGTATTTCGACGGGACGATTCGAAAAACGACCCAACATGGCAACAAGCCTGTTTCACAACGGAAATACTTCGCAGTTACGATGAATGCGAAAACAAACGAGGGTGCCCCATTTCATGAGTGAATGGGGCACCCTCTGTAATTCATCGGAGGTGCGGTTATGGCAAAAAATACGAAGAACGTAAGCAAGGTGCAGGCAGAAGGCCTGAAGTATGTTCCCATGCGTAAAGTCGCTCGTGCCATGACGCTTGTTGCAGGTGCATTATCCTCTGGCATCGTAGCGTTTTCCGTCGCTGAAGCGGCTTGGGCTTGGGCTGCGGTCTTTGCGGCGGTGGCGGCTGTTGCCTTTTATCTTGCTTACGCTATGACTGTCGATCTGCGTGAGGCGCACTAAATTAGCAAGACGCCGCGCTAGTTCTCGGCGGCGTCAAACCCCCACATGCGCACCTCGGTTTCAAGCGTAACGCCGAACTGGCTTTTTACCGCTGCCTGCACGTCGCGGATAACCTGCAGAACATCGGCTGCGCTTGCGTTGCCGGTGTTTACCACGAAGCCGGCATGTTTGGTGGAAACCTGGGCATCTCCAACTGAATGACCCTGCATGCCTGCGTCCTGAATGAGCTTGCCCGCAAAATAGCCTTCGGGGCGCTTGAACGTGCTGCCCGCGCTTGCCATTTCAAGAGGCTGCTTGGAAGAGCGGCGCTGGGCCAAGTCGTCCATCTTGGCGCGAATCTCATCCTTGTCTCCCGCTTCAAGTTGAAGGGTTGCCCCCAGTACAACAAGCCCTTCGTCGCTCATCATGCTGTGTCGATAGCTCCAATCGGCTTCTTCTGCAGGGATTTCGCGAACCGTGCCGTCGGGGAAGAGGCAGGAAACGCTTATCGCAACATCCTTGAACTCGCCATCGTAGGCGCCTGCGTTCATGATTGCTGCTCCACCAACAGAACCTGGGATTCCACTGGCAAACTCGTAGCCCGTAAGTTCTGCTTCGAGTGCCGCTTGCGCAACTGCTTCATTGGTGGCTCCCGCTTGTGCTTGAACAACGGATCCGTCGATGGAAATGCGAGCCATGCGCTCGCCAATTTCGATAACCACGCCAGGCAAGCCCGCATCGGAAACGAGCAAATCGCTTCCGCAGCCTACGATCCACCAGGGGGCATCTGCCTTTTTGGCGGCGTTGATAGCTGCGGTGATGTCCGCAGCATTGCTTGCTCGTACAAAGAACTGAGCGGGACCGCCGCAGCGGAACGTGGTGTGTCTGCTCATGGGCTCATTTTTTAGCAGGTCGTCGCTGGCAAAGATTTGAGCAAGAGCGGTATTGAGTTCTTCGATATTCATATATGCCTACTTATCGTGCTTCGTTCCGAGTGTTTTGCTGCAGCTATGCAGATGCACCTGCCTATTTGGCGGCTCGCAATAACCACAAGAGATTATTTGATTTTGGATTTGCGCGGCGGTTTTAGCGCACCTTGTAAATCCGTTTAAGTGTAGCGTAATCGAACGAAGCGGTGAAAACGGCGAAAATAGGGCCGTGCTTGTGCGCGCCGTCAGTCGACGAGGCGGGTACGGGAACTTGCGTGGCGCGCGTTGAAGAAGGCGTTGGTGCAACATCTCGCTGGGCGCAAAACCCGTTTAACCTGAACCGAGCACAAAAACCAACGCGATCGGCGCTTGGCGCACCTTGTGCCGATAGTGAAACCTTGCGTGGTCTGCATTATGCAGGGTCTGACGGATCCTGTATCGTCCGGGAAGTCCAGCGAAACCCGCATCGGGCGAAGAAGCTGACAGTGCCTTTGATTACCAATAAAACCTACAGGGTGCTTTTTCCGATAGGTTTTGCACTATTCACTCCACAAGAGTAAAGTGACTTCCATATTCACAGATGAAATGCGCCTGGGGGAGGCGCATTAAAGGGGAACATATGGAAAAGTACCTATTTTGGGGCACGTTTTTCTTTGCCTATCTAATTAACGGTATTACCGGCTTCGCGGGCAATATCTTCGCAATGCCGGTGGGCATGGTCACCATCGGCCACGAAGAGTCCATCGTGGTGCTGAACTGCACCGGATTCCTTGCCAGCGTGCTTATCGCCTTCACGGGCATCAAGCATGTGGTGTGGAAAGAACTGGCGAAGATGTGCGTCATCATGGCGATTTTCATGGCCATTGGCGCATGGATCAACACCATTGCTCCGCTGAGCATCCTTTCCAAGGTATATGGCGTTGCGGTTTTGATTATTGCTATCCGCGGTTTGTTCTTTAACAAGAAAAATAAGCTTTTACCCGATTGGCTCCTGTACTGCATTCTTGCCATAGCCGGCCTTATTCAGGGCATGTTTGTTTCCGGGGGCTCTTTCCTGGCTATTTACGCTTTGCAGAAGATTAGGGATAAGGAAGCATTTCGAGCAACCACCACTATGACCTGGGTGTTCCTAAACGGTGCCTATGCCCTTTATGGCATTCAGGGCGGTTCCCTTGGTGGCGATGGCTTGCTTACGCTGGCAGTGTGCATTCCTCTGCTTATTCTTTCTACCTGGCTGGGCGGTCTTATCCAGAAGCGCATCAGCCAAGAGCAGTTCGTGAAGTTCACCTACGTCCTGCTAGCCGTAATTGGCTGCGTGCTTTTAATTAAGTAAGTGTTCGGAATGCGCGCCGCATGGCGGTGTCGGGCTGGGGTCTGGAGCGCCTCAAGCCACCCATTCCGCTGTTCAAAAGGAGGCTACGGGCCTCCTTTTTCATGCGCTGCATTGCTTCAAGCATTGAATGAAGATGCTCTTTGAGCATCTAACAGGAATGGCGTTCAGAGTGGCGTTCGCGGCTCCAGACCCCAGCCCGACACCGCCATGCGGCGCGCATTCCGAACCTAACAAAAAGCAGCTGATTGCAGTGAGTTTTCCAGGCTTCGCGAATCGTTCTTGGCCGATGCGCTTTTGTCGTAATCCCTTGGGCGCAAGAAAAGAAAGAGCTCGCATCTGCGAGCTCTTGATTAGCGGTTTGCTTTCAGGCGGGCGAAAAGGCTGGTGCTGTTTTGGCGTACCCAGCTTATGAACTCGCTTTCCGTCATGGTGAGCGTGATGTTCCCCATGCGCAAGGGTGCCAACACCAGGTGCATCATCTTGGTGCGGGGCCGCGCTTTTTTCAGCGCTTCGCGTGCGTGGGGAGTAGATATCATCTGCTTAATGGCGGCACGCTTCTCTTCTTTTGAAAGTGTGCAATTGCAGTTGGTTACGTTTTCGATGCAGCCAACCAGCCGTTCTGCGTAGCGGCGTGCCAAGAACTCTTCGATTTCGGGAGAATTCAGGTTCCAATACGCGTACAGCTCATTCATCCAGCGATGTTCTTCTTCGCGTTTGTCGTACATGTCGGGACGGTACTTGGTGTTTTCGCTTTCGGCGCGAGCGCGCAGGAAGTGGTAGTAGTGACCGTCGATGCAGCCTACGCGTTCAACGTCTCGCATAACATCGAGGTTGAACGGCAGGTCGTCCCAAAATGTGCCAGGGAACCGGATGCCCTTTTCTTTGATGTAGCTGCGACGATACAGCTTGTTCCACGGCGCATACAGAAGCTGAGCGTCGAAAAGCTGGCAGGCATTTGCGCGGAATTCTTCTTGCGATTTGAAGATGCGATCGGGCGCATTACGCAGCTCGCGATAGTACTTGCCTTCGTCGTCATAGTACGTGTCGATGGTAAAGCCGGTAATAAGAAGGTCCAGGTCGTGCTCGGAGGCAACGCGGTACATGTCCTTCAACATGGTGCGGTCGCACCAATCGTCTCCGTCCATGAAGTACAGGTAATCGCCACGAGCAATTTCGATAGCGGCGTTGCGTGCGGCGGCGGCTCCTTGGTTTTCCTGGTGGATTACGCGGATACGCACATCGTCATCGGCAAGTTTGTCGCACAGAGCGCCACTGCCATCGGTGCTTCCATCGTCTACCAACAGAATCTCGTAGCTGGTGCATGTTTGATTCTGCAGCGAGCCAACGGCACGACGCAGCCAGGATTCTACGTTGTAGACAGGAATAATGACGCTTATCGCGGGACTGTGTGACACGAACACCTTCTCCTGAATCTACGGGTTTCAACTCGCTCATTCTACACAATGCAACAGTGCCGAATGTGTTGCCTGGCGGGGAGTACAAGGTACTTCCACGTTTTGGTGGCTGCTCTCCACAAAGGCTGCAAAAGTAAGCTGTCGACAGAGGAGAACTGTAGGGTTCTTCGGCATGGGTATGGGGCGGTTTGAGGGCTTCTTCACGGTTGCGGTTTCCGAAGCGGAGGGTTCGCGCGCTCGAGCAAGTCGAGGCCATGCGAAAAGCCGATAAAATCGGCGCTTGCTTTTCTGTACCGACGTAGATGACAGCCTCCTTCTCTTTGCGCTTGCGATGCCGTTAGGTAGCTGTAGTCGGGAGAAGCGCCTCTTCGGTATATAATCATCATTTGGCGTGAGCGCGTTCTGCCGCGCTATCCAATAAGTTCGAGAAAGAGGGGGGGGCGCATGGACTGGCTTGAATACGGCGTTCTCTTTGCCGTTGCCGCAGTGGTTACCGTTGCCTTGACCCCTCTTGCCCGCAAGCTTGCTATCAAGCTTGATGCTATCGATTACCCCAGTGCCCGTCGCGTAAACATGCTTCCCATTCCGCGTATGGGCGGCGTGGCTATTTTCGGCGGCATTTTGGCGGCGCTTGCCGTTGCTGGTTTTGGCGTCTATGCCTTCGGATGGGTCGACCCCTTCATCGACTACAATGGTATCGAGGTCAACTATTGGGGCGTTTTGCTGGGAACAGTTTTGATATTTCTCGTGGGTGCCGTCGATGATGTGGTCGACCTGAACCCCAAAGCGAAGATGCTGGGGCAGATAGTTGCTGCTTGCGTGGTTGCCTGTTCTGGCCTGTTGTTTTCCAGCATTCACAATCCCTTTGGCGAGGGGTACATTGAATTTGGTTGGGTCGCCTACCCTCTAACGGTGTTCTACCTGGTGGCGTTTGCCAACGTTATCAACTTGATTGACGGTCTCGACGGCTTGGCGGCGGGTATTACGGGCATTTCCGCGATAACCATCTTGCTGTTCGCGGTGCTTACCGGGCGCTTCGATGCGGCGCTGTTCAGCGTCATTCTTGTTGGCGTGTGCGCAGGCTTCCTGAAGTCCAATTTCTTCCCTGCATCCATCTTCATGGGTGATTCAGGCGCACTGCTTCTTGGTTTTGCGTTGGGCATCATTTCCCTGTTTGCGGTAGCGCGCTCTGCCTTGTTCGTTTCGTTGTTGGTGCCTATTCTGGCGGCGGGTGTTCCGATCCTCGACACGTTCTTCGCCATTGTGCGCCGAAAGCGCGAGCATCGTCCTATCGATGAAGCGGACAAGGGGCACATTCACCATCGCCTGATGCGTGCAGGATTCAGCCAACGCGCAACCGTGCTTATCATGTGGGCTTGGACGGCACTCCTTGCCGCCTGTGGCGTAATCATTACCTGGGCCGACAATCTGGTGCGCATCCCCATCTTCCTTATTGCCTGTGCGGTTACGGCGTACGCTATTGTGAAGCTTCGTCTGTTGGGCGATGCTCTGAGCCACCATTTCAACCCTCGTCGCAAGCCCGAGAGCAGGGAGCTTCAAGGGCCTAAGCAGGACCAGTAGAGCTCGAACAGGATAGGGTCCTGGCGCGAATTGGGCCAAGGACAGCCCAAGAAAAACCTTGGTAGCTTTCGGGGAATTGGGCCCCTGATGCAAACCTGTCCAATGGCGTTTCGGCAAAGCAGCCTTGCAGCTCTCGAGAAATCAAGGTCCTGGCGTAAATCGAGCCGATGGGCCAAAAGGAGAGCTGCCATCCCGCAAATGCGATGTCTATTCGATGCTCTTCAGCGCCTCGATCATGTTGATCTTGGCCAGGGTGCGGTTGGAAAGCTGCGCCACAATGAAGGCGAACAGCAGCGTGAGGCCGCATGCGTAGGCGTAGCTGATCGGATCGATGGTTACCGCGAAGTAGATGGAGGGCATTTTCAGCACATAGGTGAGCATGTGGCTGAATGCGTATCCTGCGGGGATACCCAAAACTACGCCGATAATGGTTAACAGCACCGTTTCCTTATTCACATAGTGGTTAACTTCGCGTTTGCGGAAGCCCAGCACCTTGATGGTTGCCAGTTCGCGCGTGCGCTCAGATATGTTGGTTGTGGAAAGCGTGAACAGCACCACGAATGCCAACGCCGCCGCCAAGAAGACGATAACATACACAATGGTGTTGATCAGGTCGAACGACTTTGAGAATTCCTCGTTCATCTGCTGAGTGCTGGAAACGGAAAGGAATTCGCTGCGTTCAGCCAGGCTGTCGGCGAATGCCTCTTTTTCGGTGTCGTTGCCTGAAAGCGCAAGATAGAAGCCGTTGGGCTGAACCTCTTCATCGAACAGCTGCTCATAGGCGCTTTGCGTAAGATAGGCGGCATTGCCCAAGTAGTTGTCTGCAACGTGGGTTATGGGCACGGTAGCTTCGTCGAGTGAGCTGGTTTTCACGGTGATTTCGTCGTTTGCGCCTACCCCTAAAAGGTCGGCAGCGTTTCGCGTGAGAATCATGCCGCTGTCGGAAAGGGACAGTGCCTCTTCACCGCTTTTGAGCGAAACATAGGGAGAAAGATCAGCGCCATCGGGGAGCACGAACAGTTGCAGCGATTCGTCGTCGCCGTTGGAGGTGAGGGTCACCGAATCAACGGCAACTTCTTGGATAGAGGAAACTTCCTCGCTTTCCTCAAGCAACGTTTCGCAATCTTTGAAGTTGTTGGGGCTGGTGATAGCCAAGGCGTCATAGCGATAAATGTCACCGTATTGCATGGGGGAAAGGGCATGCACGGAGTCTTTGATGGCAAATCCGCAGATAAGCAAAGCCATGCATCCCATGATTCCGAATACCGTCATGAAGAAGCGCTTCTTGTAGCGAAGCAAGTTGCGTGCCGTTACCTTATCCAGGAATGCCAAACGCTTCCAGATGAAGGGGATTCGCTCAAGGAGGATGCGCGAGCCGGAGCGGGGCGCCTTCGGACGCATGAGCGTGGCGGGCGTCTGCGCCAGCTCGGCGCGGCAGGCGAATACCGCAGCCCCAACGATTCCCGCAATGAAGAACAGCATGCTACCCACGCCATAGAACGTGTCGAATGAAAGCAGGTACGTGGGCAAAAGATACATCATCTGGAACACGGTGAACAGGAATGCGGGGAAGAGCACGAATCCGCAGAACTCTCCCACGGCGCTGCCCAGGAGGCACGCCAAAAGCGCGTACGTCAGGTATTTGCCCAAGATGGTGCGGTTGCGGTACCCCAGCGATTTGTAGGTGCCGATAAGCCCGCGTTCTTCTTCAACCAAACGGGTGATGGTGGTGAGTGCAATGAGCACGGCAACCACGATGAACACTACGGGGAAGACGAATCCGATGGCCTCAATGGAAGAAGCATCCGATTCGACGCTGGCGTAGCCTGCGTTCGATTCACGCGTTTGCACGTACCAGCGCCCTTGCTCGATATCGTCAACTTCGGCACGGGCGTCTTCGAATTTTGCGTGGGCTTCAGCTTTGCTGCTTTCGAACTGCGCGCGCTGTTCATCGAGCTCAGCCTGACCTTCTGTGAGCTCTGTCTCGGCGGCGGAAAGCTGCTGTTTGCCCGATTTCAACTGTTGCTTACCTGCGGAAAGCTGTTCCTTGCCCTGCGAGATTGCTTTCATCCCCGCTGAAACCTGCGCTGCCTGGGCGTCGAGCTCCTGCTTGCCCGCGGAAAGCTGTTTTTCCTGGGCATCGAGTTGGGCGAGCGTTTGAGCACGCTGTGCTTCAATGCCCGCAAGCTGCGCCGAGGCTTCCTCTTCGCTTATCATGCCGGCAGCCAAAGCGGCTTTAACTTGCACCGCTGCATCATCGCAAGCGGCATTAGCCTGGGTTCGGCCTTCGTCGATCTGGGCTTGCGCGTTTGAGATTGCGGCATAGCCATCTTCGATCTGCTTTGAGGCGTTTGCCAGCTGTTTTTCCTGCTGTCGAAGCTCGGCTTCCGATTGAGCTAGGGTGTTTTCGCTGCTGCGCAAGGTGCGTTTGTTCGCGGCAATTTCCCGTTTGCCTGAATCAAGCGCGCTTTGTGCGTCGTCGATTTTCCGCTGCGCATCGGAAAGCTCTTCGTTTACCTCGGCTTCTGCTTCAGCGATTTCGTCGAGCGTATCTTGACGGATCTGTTCTGTCCGCGCTTCTTCGCGCTGCTTCTTAATCCCTTCTATTTGGGTGGTGAGGTTGTCAAGAAGCGAGGAATATTCGGGAGAAAAGCTTTTTGCCCCTGTGCTGTTCTTGGCTTTCACGTATATGGCAGTGAACACATCGGCGGTTACAGCATCGGGTGTTACGAAGAACGAGTAGTCGGGCGATGCGCTGGCTCGTATGGCGATGGATCCGTTAGGGTTGGTGAGCTCGGTTGGGTCGATCACGCTAGCGGTGATGGTGTATTGGGTTCGCTCGAACACCTCGTTGTCGTTTTCTTCAAGCGTTACGGTATCGCCGAGCGAAAGTCCCGAGTCGGTAAGGTAGTTTTCTGTTACAGCAACTTCATGCTCATTTGCAGGCAGGGAGCCATCAAGAACCTTGGGCATGTTGAACCCTTCGCTTGAAAGAGCCTTCACCCCTACGCTTGCGCGTTTTTGGCCAAGTGGCGTATAGGTCTCTTCTTCCCAGGCTCCTTCTGCGGCGGCAACGCCTTCTAGTGAGGAAACGGCAGCAACATCATCTTCGGTCAGCCCTAAGGTTGACTGTACGCATACGTCGTAGAGGCCTTGCTCGTTGAAGAAGGTGTCGGCGGAATTGCGCAGATCTACGCAGGATGCGCGCAGGCCGCACACCATGGTTACGCCCAATGCGCAGATGACCAGGATGGAAATAAAGCGCTTCTTGCTGTTGGCAATAGTGCGGAAGGTGTCTTTTGAAAATGCCCGTGCCATGATTGGCTACCATTCGATTTTGGCAATAGGCGTGGGGTGTGCGTTTGTTTCGATGCTGGTTACCTGTCCGCTGTTCATGCGGATAACGCGGTCGGCCATAGGAGCAAGGGCAGCGTTGTGGGTGATAACCAGTGCGGTAATGCGCGAGGAGCGACAGGTGTCTTGCAACAGCTGAAGAATCTGTTTACCGGTGCGGTAATCGAGGGCTCCCGTGGGCTCATCGCACAAGAGGAGCTTGGGGTTTTTCGCAAGTGCTCGGGCGATGGCAACGCGTTGCTGTTCGCCGCCGGAGAGCTGGGCGGGGAAGTTGTTGAGGCGCTTTTCCAGCCCAACGCGGCAGAGCGTTTCGGCGGCATCGAGGGAATCGGGGCAGATCTGCGAAGCAAGCTCAACATTTTCAAGCGCCGTAAGGTTGGGAACCAAGTTGTAGAACTGGAATACGAACCCCACGGCGGCGCGGCGGTATTCCACCAGCTGCGATTCGCTGCTGTGAGCGATATCCTGCCCGTCGATGAGCACGTTGCCATCGGTGGCGCTGTCCATGCCGCCCAAAATGTTCAGAGCGGTGGTTTTGCCGGCGCCTGATGCGCCAAGGATTACGGCGAGTTCGCCTTTCTCAACGGAAAAAGACGCGCCATCGAGGGCCCTGATTTCCGCGGCGCCCGACCCGTACCGCTTAACAACGTTGTTGAATTCGATGTACGACATGTCGGCCCCTCGCTTTGCTGCGTACGAAACGGTGCTTTGAATGGGTTTCGCGATAGAGATTGGCTTGTGAAGCCATACGATGCGAAGCACCTTCAGCTTTATTTAGTATACGGGAAACCACCAGGTCTGTGCCGCTTCCGATTCCGCCTGAATTGGCTTGCGCCAAAAGAATGCCTCCCATTTCTCGTGGTTGGGAAATGGGAGGCAATTGAAAGGCCAGAGCGTTATTCCTGCTATGTTGGAGCTACCTGGATGGGGATGGCAGGCGCTAGGGCTAATCGATGGAAATGAGGCGCTTGCGATCTTCGGGCTTGGGCAGTTCCTTCTTGGGTACGTTGATGCTCAAGATGCCGTTTTCGAACTTGGCGGTAATGTCGTCTTCTGAAACGTCGTCGCCAACGTAGAAGCTGCGGCGGCATGAGCCAACGAAGCGCTCCTTGCGAAGGAAGGTGCCGTTTTCGTCCTTGTCTTCTTTCTCTTCATTGGTAGAAGCGTTGATGGTGAGGTAGCCATCGTTTAGCTCGATTTGGACGTTTTCCTTATCGAACCCAGGCAAATCGATGTCGAGTTCGTAGGCTTTGTCGGTTTCCTTGACGTCGGTCTTCATCAGGGAGGCGTTTGCCTTCGGTGCCGGCTCGGTTCCGAAGAATCCGAAATCGAAGGGATCGCTCATAAAGTCATTGAAAAAGTTCCTACGTGCCAACATAGCTATCATCTTCTTCCTCTGCCACGTAAGGGATTGTTGGCTTGCTGATTCCCTTGCGTGGCTGTTGTTTCTTTTGACAACTGAAATAGTACGCGCTTTTTAGCACTCAAATGCCGAGAGTGCTAATTAGGTACCGTTCTGTAACCTTTTATAAGATTATCTAAGTGGGTTATTGATAGATATTTCACTGCTCAAGGAGTCGGTTGCCGAAGCTCGCGCTTGAGAAACTGGGCAAAAGGATTTGATTTGTTTATCGCTCTGGGCATGTTTGAAACTGCACGATTAATTTTTAGTCAATTGGGTGTCAACTATGGGTGCTCGCTTGCTATTATGCGCTCATGCAAAATCGTCAGACATCTTCTTCGCGAAGCGGGAGCCAGCACCGAGAAGAACGATCTTCCCGATCGGGCAGCCGCACGGATCGTTCCAAGAGCACGCGCTCAAATGAAACGCGTGCTGGTTCTGTGCGCTCCTCGAGCCGTTCTGGTGGTCGAGACGAATCTGCCCGTGGGCGCGGCTCACGTGATCATGAAGAACGTGATTTCCACGATCATGATGCGCGCGGTGCTCGCTCTGAACGTCAGATGCGCGGCAAAAGGCACGGACACGAATCTGCTCGCGCCAAGCATGATGTGTGCAGTGAGCAGCGTGGGCGCGAATCTGCTCGTGCGGCACGCAGCTATTCCGAAGGCGGAAACCGTACCAGTCGCAATTCCGACGATTCCTCTTCTCGTCGTGGCGGCAGCACGCGCGAGCGCGAAGCGCATGTGGGCTCGAGCAATCGTGGCTTCAGCCCTCGCAAGGGTCAGGGCCTTGGCTCTTCGTGGATGGCCGATCGCGTCGCTTCGTCTTCTTTGCCGTTTGCCACGGTGGCACCTGTCTTATGCATAGTTGTCGTAGTGCTGATTGCCATTTTCCTGGTAACCGGTATTGGTTCTTGCGTAAGCTCGGCCAATAATTCCTCGCAAGGCGATGCTTCGCAGGCCGATCAAATGGAAATCAGTTACACCCCCTCCGTCCAAGCCATCGATGGTGTGTCGGATCCAGGAACCAACGTCCAGGGCATTTCCCTTGCCGATTCGAATGCGAACTATGTGCCGCAATTAAGCGAAGAGGGCGCCGCGCAGGTGCGGGATGCCATTTCTGCCATTACTGCGAACAACAAGGCTGTTGGTTTTGCCTTTATCGACCTGCAAACTGGCAGCGGATACGTCTATAACCTCGATCAACGCGTATACGGTGCTTCTTCGTTCAAGGGCCATGTGCTGATCTATGGATGTCAGCAGGCGCTTGAAACGGGGAAAACGAGCATTTCACGGGTGAACTCCAGCGCGCAAGATGCCATCATAAATTCCGACAATACCTCTTATTACCGCATGCGCAGCGTGTTTGAAAGCTCGGCATCAGAATCGCTTTCTGCGTGGCTTTCGTCCATGAATATCTCTACTACGCTTGCCAACGACACGTCTTTTCTCCACTACTCGGCTCGCGAATCGCTAAAGCTGTGGATGAACACATTCCTCTATTTGAACTCGTCTGATTCCAATAAAGAAATCACTGAGTGGGTGAAAAAGATGTTCTCTGGCACTGCCGTTTCGATGGTACGTAACGGCGTGAACCCAAACTCCAATCCGGTAAGCCGCGAAAAGATGGAAAGCGTGACCAAGGAGCTTCTTGGCGCGTTGTGCACTGGCAAGAAGACGGTAGAAGTTGGCGAAGCCAAGAAGGCAAAAGCGAGTTCGGCCGACGAGTCAGTAACGGTGTATGACAAGGCCGGTTGGATCAACGGGTCGAGCGATGACTCCGTATGCGATGCCGGCATCATCGAAGAAGATGGCAAATATTACCTTATTACAATCATGACGAATCTTGCCGACGGCGAAACCAGCCGTGCTGAGGTTAGCGACCTTGCTGCTGCATTGTGGGATCAGCGTTCAACGCTTGCCCCCGAGCAGGGATACAAGTTGTCCTAAAGCAGAGCTGGGCGAGGCTCGTGCCTCTAGGCAGTCTGTTTGTCTGAAAATCCTGCAGAAAACGTGAAGATTTCTGCAAAGGCCCAAATCGGTTCGCTGCGATGATTGACGAAGAATGCGAATGCAGTATAAACTGCAAAAGTTCGCTTTCAAAAGCCCCGTACATGCTTGCGATTCGAACTCTTTTCCGCCTGGGAAACGTCCCTGCGCCGGCCAAGCTGGTCCAGAGCTTTTCGGTAGCACCGTTTTTGCGGGAAGGAAAGAGATGCGGAGTAGGATCCCGCGCCTCGGGTTGGCAGCAACTTTTGAAAAACGACACTTGTTACTTTATTGGAGGAACACTGTGAAGACCTATTACGCAAAGCCCAACGAAGTTGAGCGCGAATGGCTTCTCATCGACGCTGAGGACCAGGTTCTTGGTCGCGTCGCTTCGAAGGCCGCTCACATTCTCAAGGGTAAGCACAAGCCCACCTACACGCCTCACGTTGACACTGGCGACTTCGTCGTAATCATCAACGCTGACAAGATCAAGATCTCTGGCGTTAAGGCTACCAGCAAGGAATACTATCGTCACAGCGGTTATCCCGGCGGCCTGAAGTGCGAAACCTTCCAGGAGGCCATGCAGAAGCATCCCGAGCGTGTTATCGAGCACGCAGTAAAGGGCATGCTCCCCAAGAACACGCTCGGTCGTGCAATGGGCATGAAGCTCAAGGTTTACGCTGGCGCAGAGCATCCGCATGCAGCGCAGCAGCCCCGCGAGATCAAGATGGAGGATAACTAATGGCAGGCGAAGCAATGTATTACGGCACCGGCCGTCGCAAGAACGCTGTTGCTCGCGTTCGCATCGTTCCCGGCACTGGCAAGGTAACCGTTAACGGTCGCGAAGGTGTTGAGTTCTTCGGTCGTCAGGCTCTTGTCGACTACGCAACCACCCCGTTCGTTGTTACCGACACTCAGGGTCACTTCGACGTAATCGCTCGCTGCAATGGCGGCGGCGTTTCCGGCCAGGCTGGCGCTCTGCGCCACGGCATCGCTCGCGCTCTTCTCGAGGCTGGCGACTACCGTGCAGACCTGAAGAAGGCTGGTTACCTCACGCGCGACTCCCGTATGGTTGAGCGCAAGAAGTACGGCCTGAAGAAGGCTCGTAAGCGTCCGCAGTTCTCGAAGCGCTAAGCGTTACGTTATCTACGCGATGTATTGGAAGGCTCCCATTTTGGGGGCCTTCTTTTTGTTTGGGCCTCTGTGCGGCAAGCAGCTTGCGGAACCACGTGATCTTGAATGTCACGAAGCAGTTAAGTCGCTGTTCTATGCTGTTCTGGCCGACTTGCGCGTGTTTGTCTTTGCGGCTGATCCCGGCTTGACCCCTGAAAGGCAGCGAAAGGCGAGCGGCTGTTCTGGTGAGCAATTGTTCTGGCGAGCGGCTCCTCTGGCGAGCAACCCTTCTGAAGGGTGGCTCGTGACTGATTTCGGCGCTGTTTGCAAGTATCTGCTTCTTAGCCGCCAGCGCTTATCGATAATGAAGGACGTTCGAAAAGCTCAAACGGCAAAAAGCCTGTTCGAAGCGTTGTATTGAAATACGCAATAATGCCGTAATAAAAAAGCGAGTATTATAGTGGCTTTTTGTGCGAAAAAATAGCGCTTATGAAGGAAATGTGGTGGAAATAGCCATCAATATTGCCTAAATGGGTAATTATTCCAGATGAACACGTTTTGAACGTGATCATAACCCGTTCATGCATCAAAACAAGCAAAAGCCTTGTTTGAAGCCTTGCATTCCATTCTGACGGTCGTAATATGAACCCGCAATTTGAGTTCAGCGCAAAGCGGATTTCAGTTGCCAAGCAATGGTTTTAATTTCGGTTTGAAAGAAACCGGTTACGTCCAGGAGGATTGATCATCTATGGCATATGTAGTAGCTATTTCCGCATTCTTTGTTGTTGCGGCATTCGGCATGTTCATTAAGTACGATTGCGGCAACGGTGCTCAGCTTGAGGCTAAGGCTTCCGAGGCTCGCGCTCAGAAGCAGGCTCAGTTCACAGTTGAGTCTCGCAACGTATACCTGCGTCAGTTTGATGAGGCTGCAGCTAGCTTCGCCAAGTAGTCGTTTGACGTTGAACTTTCAATAACTAAACAAGCTTGAAAAAGGTCCCGTAAGGGACCTTTTTTGTGCGCAATGGGCGAATTGCATTGAATTGGGAATGCACGGCTCGGTTCGGTTGGACTTTGGCGGCGAGTGGTACAGAGTTGGTGAAAGCCAAAGTATGTATGGCATGCGCGGAAGAAGGGTGCTACTCTTATGCGCCATGACTATTTCAAAGAACATACGAGGTTTCTGTTTTGCACTGCTTGGAGGCATCAGTTGGGGCTTCTCTGGCGCCTGTGCACAGTATCTCTTTCATCATTACAACGTTGATCCGCTCTGGGTGTCCTCGGTTCGAATGTTGTGCGCTGGTATCGTGCTGTGCGCATTTGCCCTTGCGATAGCGCGTGGTCCGTTCCTTGCGATGTGGCGCAATCGAAGCACGGTGGCATCGCTTGTGATTTTCTCGGTGCTTGGCCTGGCGTCATGCCAGATTACCTACTTGCTCGCAATCCAGAACTCGAACGCGGGTACGGCAACGGTGATCCAATACATTGCCCCCGTCCTTGTCGTACTGTATTTATGCGTAAGGAGCCATCGCCACCCTCTTAAACGCGAGGTTTTGGCAATCGCGCTCGTGATGATGGGCACGTTCCTTGTTGCCACACACGGAAATCCTAACTCGCTGGCTCTGACCCCTGCAGGTTTGTTTTGGTCGCTGGTCTCGGCAGTTACGTATGCTATGTACACCCTTATCCCTCGTAGGCTGATGCTCCACTACGGGAGTGTTCCTGTTGTTGCTGGCGCGCTTCTTATTGGCGGCATTATGCTTTCCATCGTTCTTCAGTCGTGGACGGTAAACCCTGGGTTTGACTTCTCGGGTTGGTTGCTCCTGTTCTTTGGCTTGGTGCTGTTTGGCACCATCATCGGTTTTACGTTGTATTTCCAAGCGGTCAAAGACATTGGTGCAACGAAAACGGGCATTGTGGCCAGCATCGAAACGGTTTCGGCAACTTTGTTCGCGGTGCTGTGGCTGGGAACCTCGTTCAGCTGGATCGACATTGTTGGTTTTGTATTCATCATGGCCACGGTATTCGTTCTTGCGAAGCACCCTGGTGATGGCGACATTAAAGCTGAGGGCTAATCCATCTTGCTGTTTCGTGTATCCGATGGTCTGAGTAGGGCGATTGAACCGCTTGGTCGTTCTTTATAGGGTGTAAGTGCGGTTGATGCCGATTTGAAGGGGCGATTTGGGGAGCGTAAACCGTGCTGTCCTGTTTATGAAGTCCAGGGATTGCGGCGATAACGGCCGCGGTTGCCATCATGCTGAGCCATGTCTATGCCATTCGTGCAATTGCTTGCTGAACCGCTGTACTCGATAAGGCCTAAAAGCAGGCGTTTTCCGATTAGTGCCACTAAAATGCCTTTATCGTGAATCGCTTATTATTTTTGTAAATAGAACATGCTCAACTCAATTATTCCTAATAAGAGAATTGCGCAACAGTGCGCAATAATGAAACCACAGCAAGTTACTGCTCTTGCTTGGGGAAGTAAGAGCGTGGCTCCCGTTCAAACGTGCTGGGGGGCACGTAGTAATGGGAAGGTGAACGCCAATGGGGATCGGAGTTCACCAACTGGCAATCTTGCAGGGGAGTGAGGTTGCTTATGTGGAGAGGGCGCTCGTAAGGGCGCCCGCTGCATTCTAGGATTTGAGGCCCACAAGGAGGGGCATCATTTTCGCTCATGCAAGCCAGGCTTTTGCCTGGCTTTTTGTTTTATGATCGCATCCGTGTTGCTTTGCCCAGAGTGCTGCACCTGGGTCACCGTGCAAGATCGTTCCTGGTCATCTCGCAGTAACGAGCTTGGGCAACCGTCGGATTATCCCGCAGCGCCGAATTCGTGTCGCGCCCTGGTCATCCCGCAGCGCCGCGTCTGGAGTGCCGTCGGGTCATCCCGCAGCGCCGAGCCCGAGCCGCTCCGTCCAGATTATTCTGCAGTGTCGAATTTGTATCGAGCCCGGGTCATCCCGCAACGCAGAACTTTTGCCGCCTCTAGATCGTCTCGTAGTGCCGATTCCAGGTCGCCCTGTCCCCGACACCGCTCCGAAGTCGTTGCGGGGAGGCTGAAAACAGAAAATTGGCTCAGATTGCAACTTATTTGCGATTACGGATTGTTCAGCTTCCCCTGACCGCGGATTGCATCGCAAAAGCGCAGGTAATCGGCTGTGCGACGGCCCGTTTCCCCTTTAGGCGGATGGAAAAGAGTCCGCAGTCGCAAAAAAGTTGCAAGAAAGTCGGTATTTTTGTTTTTTGCGGCGGGTAAGCTGTCGCAACAGGACAAATCTCGCAAAAGACGCGTGGAGGCTCGTCGGCAGCGGCAGCGAGCTGCTCTTTTTTGAGCTGTGACCCATGGTTTTCCTCAAGGCTGATTCCCCGAACACGTTCATCCTGCGAATGGTTAGCGTTGAAAACGTGTTCCAAATTGAACGTGTTCGATGGTCTTTACATGGGGCTTTGCTGTTATGATCGTTTTACATGCACGAATGCGCAGCTTGGTTTATGCCGGGCAGCTCGTATTCTGCAGAGGAGGGGGAAATGAGAGTTGAAGATTTACGCTACTTTGAGCATCTTGCTGAAGTGCTCAACTACACACGCGCATCAAAAGATCTAGACATTTCGCAGCCAACGCTTTCATTGGCAATCAAGCGCCTTGAAGAAGAATGGGGCGTGCAATTGTTTTCGCGCAATCGCTCTACGGTTGAACTTACTGATATTGGGCGGGATATCTCAGATTGCGTTACCGGCGCTCTGCGCAGCCTCGACAGGGCGCGCGTGCTTGCCGAAGAATCCCTTGGCACAGAAAACGCCACGATCAATCTTGGAACCATTTACGCCATGCAAGGCAAGTTCTGGTCGCAGGCTCTGTTTGAATTCCGAGAAAAGAGTCCGTTCGATCCGCATATCACGGTTACGCAGGCTTATTCGCGCGAACTACTTCGCAGATTGCGCACAGGGCAGCTCGACGTTGCTTTTGCCAGCCGCATAGAGGACACGCCCGACTTGCGTTACAACCTTTGCTGGTCTCAGCCGTTGGTTCTGGGCGTCAACAAAAAGCATCCGTTGGCAAAAAAGAAAGAGGTTTCGCTGGCGGAACTGAAGGGGCAGGAAATTCTTTCCTACGATCCCGCTTCGCCTGTTTACCAAGAAATAGTCGACTTAATTGAAGGCTACGACCTTAATGTGCAGTTCTCTTACGATGACGAGATCACGCTTTCGTCGTTGGTTGCTGGTAACGAAGCGAAGACCGCCCTGTTCTGCTACTCGTTGATGATCAACGCATTCGATGATGTGGTGTGCATTCCTGTGCGTGAGGCGCCGATCGACTTCCATAAAACCTATGTGGTCAGTCGCGATGAAGGTCGCCAGCCAAAAGTCGTACAAGAATTCATCGATTTTATGAGTGCTCACCGTTTTCCTCGATTATTGAGTTAATATAGAACGCGTTCAAAACGTGTTCTAAAACGTGTTCGTTATTCAGGAACGGGAATACCTGAGCCAGCGTCATTGCGTTTTCTGAATACTGTCGAGGGGATGTGTTCATGATGCAAAAGGGACAGCATGATCAAAGCAAAGTAAACGTAACGTATTCGTACGCTAGCGAACAAGGACTACAGCAGAGGGCAACAGCTCCGAACCCGCCTACGGAAACGCAGCTGACCGATCCTCTTTCCTTTATGGCAAAGGCGCGTTGGTTTGTGCTTGGTTTGCTTGGCGGAATTTTCGCCATGATCGCCAAGCTCGCTCTTCCTACCAAGATGGGCTTTGAGCAGCGTAAGCAGTCCGAATGGGCTGTGTGGGCAGGCTTTGCGGTTAACACCTTCCTGCTGGTTGTTCTCATCAACACCGGTTGCTTGGACATGCTTATCGCAAGCTTATCGGGCACGGCGGCAGCCCCTGCATATGTTTCTCCCGCATTTGGTTAGGCGGAAACCGAGTACAACACACTTTATCGATGGTGAAACGGCCTGGGCGTAGCGCTCGGGTCGTTTTTTGTGGTGCCTGTCTGGTTTTCGTTGAGGCATAAGCTGGCAGCGGATGTTCTTTTAGGATTGTGCCAAATCAGCTAGGCGAGATAGTGTTCGGCCACTTACCGCCACTACCTTCCGCTTGCGTGTGAAAAAGCGCCAAAACCATGCTCCAATGAGTGAAACAAACCCGTTTCGCGAGCGAAAACTGATTGAAACAAATGCTGATTAGGGTTGAGAGGTACCGAAAAGGCGGCGATGGTTATGGCAAAATAACCAAAAGCCGTTAAGCAGTCGCATAAGCGTCAATACCTAAAAGGAGAAAAGATGGCCCACGTTTCTGAAATCTACGGATCGATGGTGTTCAACGAGCACGTCATGAAGGAACGCCTTCCCTCCGCAACCTACAAGAGCCTTACCAAGACCATTAAGGAAGGTAAGCCTCTCGACATCGAAGTTGCGAATGTCGTTGCTCACGCCATGAAGGAATGGGCTATCGAGCACGGTGCTACCCATTACACGCATTGGTTCCAGCCCCTTTCAGGCATCACCTCTGAAAAGCATGACAGCTTCCTGAACCCCGTAGGCGACGGCACCGCAATCATGACCTTCAGCGGCAAGGAGCTTATCCAGGGCGAGCCCGATGCGTCGAGTTTCCCCTCTGGCGGTTTGCGTGCCACGTTCGAGGCTCGCGGCTACACTGCATGGGATCCTACCAGCTTTGCATTCATCAAGGATGAAGTGCTGTGTATCCCTACCGCATTCTGCTCCTACACCGGTGAAGCACTCGACAAGAAAACCCCGCTTCTCCGTTCTATGAGCGTTGTTAACGAACAGGCTCAGCGCGTTTTGAAGTTCTTTGGCGAAGACGGCCATCGCGTGGTTTCCACGGTTGGTGCAGAGCAGGAGTACTTCCTGATTTCCGAGAAGGATTACGTAAAGCGCCAAGACCTCGTCATGACGGGCCGCACCCTGTTCGGCGCCGCTCCGCTTAAGGGGCAGGAGCTCGAAGAGCATTACTTCGGCGCCATCCGTCCTACCGTCAACGAGTTCATGAAGGAAGTCGATGACGACCTGTGGGCACTGGGTGTTTCCGCAAAAACCAAACACAACGAGGTTGCTCCTGCTCAGCATGAGCTTGCCCCGCTGTTCACCAACTCGAATCGCGCAATCGACGAAAACCTGCTCACCATGGAAAAGATGCGTCTCGATGCATCCCATCATGGCCTGGTTTGCCTGCAGCACGAAAAGCCATTCGAGGGCATCAACGGTTCTGGTAAGCACAACAACTGGTCGCTTTCCTACGACAAGGTTAACCTGCTTGATCCCGGCGACGACCCGATGGACAACCTGCGCTTCCTCGTGTTCCTTGCTTGCGTAATCGAATCTGTTGATGAATATCAGGAGCTGCTGCGCATGTCGGTTGCCTCTGCTGGCAACGATCATCGCCTGGGTGCAAACGAGGCACCTCCGGCTATCATCTCTATCTTCTTGGGCAGCGAGCTGGGCGCTATCGTAGATGCCCTTATCTCTGGCGACGAATACCATTCCGCCGATGCTATCGCAATGGATTTGGGCGTTGCTGTTCTTCCGAAGTTCATGAAGGACAACACCGACCGCAACCGTACCAGCCCCTTCGCGTTCACGGGCAACAAGTTCGAGTTCCGCATGCCTGGTTCTTCGGTAAACCTTTCCGACTGCAACATGATCCTGAACACCGCAATGGCAAAGAGCCTGAAGGGCTTCGCCGATGCGCTTGAAGGTGCCGAAGGCGCCGACTTCGAAAAGAAGGCCATCGCTTACATTAAGAAGACGCTCACCGATCACCAGCGCATCATCTTCAACGGCAATGGCTATTCCGAGGAATGGGAAAAGGAAGCCGAGAAGCGCGGCCTTGCAAACCATCGCAACACTGCAGAGGCTCTGCCTTGCTTCGTAGACCAGAAGTCGCTCGATCTGTTTGACGAGTTCAACGTTCTTACCGAGCCTGAGGTACGTAGCCGTTACGAGGTGAAGCTCGACAAGTACAACAAGCTTCTGAACATCGAGGCACGCACCATGATCCGCATGGTTCGCCGTACGTACCTGCCCGCCATCACCGACTACATGGCAGACCTGGCAAGCAACATCACTACGGTAAAGGCTGCTATCTCTGGCGCTGATATGACTGAGACCGAAAGCGTTCTTGAGGTCATCATCGCTGGTGCTGATAAGGCCGCAAAGGCAACGCGTGAACTCATCAAGGTTCACAATGCAGCCGAGGCAATCGAGGCGCCGCAGGAGCAGGCTAACGCTTACGCCAACGAGGTAATTCCCGCCATGGATGCCCTTCGTGCCGAGATTGATGCTCTTGAATGTGTGGTAGAGCGCGATTACTGGCCCGTTCCCACCTATAACGACATCCTTTTCTACGCGTAACGCCAAACCGGGAATATAGGGACAGGTCCCATTTTCCCACTTTGCGAAGAGAGCTCCGCTTGCTAAGTATCACGCAAGCGGAGCTTTTTCTTTGTGCGCTATGCCGAACTGGGAAAATGGGACCTGTCCCTATATTCCCAGGGAGTAGAGCGGCTTAGGCTTTTGTAGTCGTCAGTTGCGGAGCGTTACCAACTTGCAACGATCTTTCCCGATAATTGACATGTGCGGAGAATCTTTCGTGGAGTGCTGTTCGGACTTGCCATGGCTGGCTAAGATGGGGAGCGAAACGGTTCCCGACAACGAAGGGTCTAAAAGCATGGCAAGCGAAAAGGCGCCTGGCAAGCAGTTGGCCAAATCAACGGAGCAGTATCAGCTGTTCGAGCAGGCAAGCAGGCCGCTATTTAAGAAATACGAGGCTGCTATTCGCGAAATGCGCACGCGTTTCGAGATTCTTGATGCCGATCTGGAGTATCGCTTAAGCCGCAACCCGATCCATCACATTGAATCGCGTATCAAGGCACCCAAAAGCGTGTATGACAAACTGTATCGTTACGGTGTTCCGGTAACGCTGAAATCCATGGAGGAAAACATCCTGGACATTGCGGGCATGCGTGTAATCGTTTCCTATATCGACGATGTGAGCGCCTTGCTGAAGGTTCTTTCCCTGCAGGACGATTTGCAGATCGTGAAGGTGAAGGACTACATCACGCACCCTAAGCCAAACGGATACCGCAGCCTTCATATCATCGTGAAGGTGCCTGTTTATTTCCTTGATCGGAAACAGTATGTGCCTGTTGAAATCCAGCTGCGCACGATAGCAATGGACTTTTGGGCATCGCTTGAGCATACGTTGAAGTACAAGCAGGATGCCAAGGTTGAAGGCATCGACATGTTCGACGAGCTGAAAGATTGCTCCGATATCATCCAAGACGTCGAGCGTCGCATGCAGATTCTGATGCATGCCGTGCAGACGTCCGACGTCGAAGAGGCTGCCAGCAGGCGTCGCGCTCAGATCGAGGAGCAAGAAAAGGTTGTTGCTGGCGTTGCCGATGCGGCGTCGGGAAAGCCTGAGCGCGCTATATCCTCCAGCACCAAAATGGTAACCGAGGCCGCGGTGCAGCGATCGATTTCCGATGCCGCCGCCGTTCGCGAGAAAACCGAGTAGCGCACAGGCTGGAATGTTGCTTTGCTGGGGGCATGGCGTATATGCTTGCCCTGCAGGTTTGGGCTGTCTGCCAGGGTCGGGCCCTGTCAGCCATTGGGAATGCTGTCCTCGCAGATTCAGGTGCTGCCGCCTGCCTTCGCTGCAGGGGTGCTCGCACTAATCCGCAAAGTTGGGCTCCTGCAGATTGGATTGACGTGGGAGGTTGCAAAGGTTGCAACCTCGGGAGGCATCGACTCTTCAGAAATCCCCTACCTTTTACGGAGTAGAAGGCTCCAGTTGCTGCCTTTTTGTGCTGAACTACATCACTCTACTTAGTTGGAGTAGAATAGAAAACCGAAAAAGTTCCCAGCGGGGCGTGCTTACGCGTCCTGGGCTTTGGGGGGAAGAAGAACCGCGAAAGGAAGAATAATGGCTGACGTGCAACCTGTTAAGTACATCTGGAAGAACGGCGAAATGGTGCCGTGGGAGCAGGCAACGACGCACGTTCTGACCCATGCCCTTCATTACGGTTCCGGCGTTTTCGAGGGCATCCGCTGCTACCACAACGAAGAAACCGACGAAACGGTTATCTTCCGCCTTCGCGACCATATGGAGCGCCTGCAGCGCAGTTCCAAGATTGCCATGATGGATCTTCCTTACAGCGTAGATGAGCTGTGTGAAGCAACCGTTGAGCTTATCAAGAAGAACGAACTGACGTCCTGTTACATTCGTCCTCTTGCCTACTATGGCTATGGCCAGATGGGCGTAGACCCCACGGGTGCTCCGGTAGACGTCATCATCGCGGTATGGCCTTGGGGCGCATACATGGGCGAAGATGCCCTTAAGAACGGTATTCCCGTCGGTGTTTCTTCCTGGCGTCAGCGTTCCTTCAATGCAATTCCTCCTGCCGTTAAGTCCTCCGCTTCCTACATGAACTCCATCCTGGCAAAGCTCGAGGCAAAGAACCATGGTTATGCGGAGGCCGTTATGCTCAACGAGCAGGGCTATGTTTGCGAAGGCACGGGTGAAAACCTCTTCACCGTTCGCAACGGCATCCTCTCTACGCCTCCGCTGTCCGATGGCCTGCTTGAGGGCATCACTCGTGACACCATTTTGCATATCGCTTCCGACATGGATATTCTCGCTATCGAGGAATCCCTTACGCGCTCTGATCTGTACATCGCCGACGAGATGTTTATGTGCGGTTCTGCTGCCGAACTCACGCCTGTCCGCAGCGTAGATGACCGCGAAATCGGTCCTATGGGCCCCATTACGAAGAAGCTGCAGGAGCGCTATTTCGAGGTTGCCTATGGTAAGGCACCGGAATACGAAGAGTGGATCACTCGCTTCTAATTGAATTGCGTTACCAGTGCGCTTTCTTCAAGCCGCATCCCCCTTTTGCCGTAAGGCATAGGGGTGCGGCTTGTTTTTTCAGGGGACAACATGCGCGCTGCCTGTAAAGGCAACGTATCAGGGGAATCATCAACGGTGAAAGGGGTATGGGATATGCCGGAGCTTAGAACGAGAGAAGTGGAAGATCTGCTTGAGGTCTTTGCGGGCTTAACCCGTCCTGATGATGTATTTGCCCTGCTGGAAGATTTGTTCACCGTTCGCGAGATCAAAGATACCTCGCAGCGTTTGGATGTGGCGCGTATGTTGCGCAAGGGCAGCTCATACGCTGTTATCGAAAAGGCAACCGGCGCCTCTGCGACAACCATCGCCCGTGTATCAAAGGCATTGAACTACGGTGCGGGCGGATATGGTTTGGCATTTGAGGTGCTTGATGCCAAAGAGGCTGAAAAAGAGGAAGCCGCTGAACCGGAAAACCCCGCAACCGCAGGCGAAAACTAAAAGGACGGCAACAGCTATGTTGCCCTGCGAAGCCGCCAAAGCGCGGCTTCTTTACTGAAAGGAACAAAGAGCCAATGAGTTCGTTCGCAGCGTTCTGCAAACGTAAGGATATCGAGATTTCTGTTCAGCGTTATCTGATTGACGCTCTGGGTGCCATGGCGCAAGGCCTGTTTGCCTCGCTGCTCATGGGTACCATTCTTTCAACCATTGGCCAGCAGGCTGGAATCGACGTATTGGTGCAGGTAGGCGATTTTGCCAAAAGCGCCGCCGGTCCTGCCATGGCCGTATCCATCGGTTTTGCGCTGAAGGCGCCATCGCTGGTGTTGTTTTCCCTGGTGGCAGTTGGCTACGCGGCAAACAGCCTGGGCGGTGCGGGCGGCCCATTGGCAGTGCTCGTGGTTGCCATCGTAGCTTCTGAATGCGGCAAGCTGGTTGCCAACGAAACGAAGATAGACATTCTGGTTACTCCTTCGGTCACCATCCTGGTGGGATGTTTGCTTTCCATGGCATGCGCGCCTTCCATCGGCGCGGGTGCTACTGCGGTAGGCTCGCTTATCATGTGGGCTACGGAGCTTCAGCCATTCTTCATGGGCATCCTGGTGTCGGCTTTGGTGGGCATTGCCCTTACGCTGCCAATCTCCTCGGCGGCTATCTGCGCGGCATTGAGCCTCACCGGTTTGGCGGGAGGCGCTGCGGTTGCCGGCTGCTGCGCTCAGATGGTTGGCTTCGCGGTAATGAGCTTCAAGGAAAATCGCTGGGGCGGTTTGATTTCGCAAGGTCTGGGAACGTCGATGCTGCAGATGGGCAATATCGTGCGTAACCCACGCATCTGGATTCCTCCCACGTTGGCCTCCATGATCACTGGCCCTATTGCTACCTGTATTTTCCAGCTCAAGATGAACGGTCCTGCCATTTCGTCGGGCATGGGCACTTGTGGTCTGGTTGGTCCTATTGGTGTGTACACGGGCTGGGTTGCCGATATGGCATCGGGTGCAATGACGGCCATTACCGCTATGGATTGGGCAGGTCTGGTGCTTATCTGTTTCGTGCTTCCTGCGGTATTAACCTACGCATTCGGTCTTGTTTTGCGTAAGATTGGCTGGATCAAGGAAGGCGACCTTACGCTTGAATCTGCTGACGATATGGTGAAAGCCGAATAAAAGGCGGGGCTTCTTAGTTGTTTTTCACTGAAGGGAGGGAATGAACATGGGAAAACGGTTCGCAGCTGTTTTGGTGGCGCTCTGTGTGGCGTTGGCCTCCCTATGCCTTTCGGGCTGCGCAGAAAAAGACAGCAAACCCAGCTACCAGCTGGTAACCGAAGGCAAGCTCACCGTTGCCATGGCGCCCAATTTCCCTCCATTTGACTCTCTGGATGGCGAGGCTCCTACGGGCTTCGATGCGAGCGTCGCCCGTGAAATCGCGAATCGTTTGGGGCTTCAGCTTGAAATCAAAGCAGTTTCTTTCGATGAACTGGTGCAGGGCGTGCACGATGGCACCTATGATGTTGCCATTTCGGCGCTCTCTATCAATCCCAGTCGATCGGAATTGGTCGATTTCTCATCTCCGTATTACCTGGTAGACCAAGTGATTGCGGCCAAGAAGGGCGTGTATGAGAAGGTGTCCGAGCTGAAAGGCAAGCAAGTTGCCGCCGAGGCTGGGACCACAGGGTACGACTATGCCTTGGCGAATGTTACGGAAAATGTTGTTGCCTACAAAACGGCAGCTGAATGTTTCGCTGCGCTGGAGGCAGGGCAGGTTGCCGCTGTGGTAACCGACGAGCCCGCTGCAACATATCTTTTGAGCAACGCCTATCCCAATTGCGTCATCTTAGAAACGGTGGCGACGTGCGAAAAATACGCCGTTGCCGTGAACAAGGACAATCGAGCTTTGACGGATGCCATCAATGATGCCCTCAGCCAGATGGATAAAGACGGAACTTTGGCGGCGCTTCAGGATCAGGTTGGGTAGATTTTTCGCGCTATCTCCGAGCGTTTCTTCGGGTGTGCTCTTTGTCCCAGGTGAGGGGCGCTCGGTTCGTTGTTGGCGGCAGGAGTCAAGCAGGTGTGTACCTTTCCCAAGTGGAGAGCACACGGGCGCGTAGCTGGATTCGATAGCCCCTAGAAGCTACTTGTGGTAGGGCTCGTGGCGAATGATTTTGAATGCCCGATAAATCTGTTCGAGCAGAACAACGCGAGCAAGGTTGTGGGGTAGGGTTATAGGCCCAAAGCTGATGCGCTCTGTGGCGCGCTGCTTCACTTCTTTTGTCACGCCATCGCTTCCGCCGATGATAAAGGAAATATGCGAATCGCTGTTGAGTGCATAATTGTCAATTTTTTGCGCCAGGCCTTCGCTGGAAGTTTCTTTTCCGCGAATGTCCATCAAGATAATGGGACCGCGTTCTGGCAATGCGGAAAGTAAAGCTGCGGCCTCCTTTTCTACATTGGAGTCGGGGAGTTCCCGCACTTCGATTTTTGCATATCCGCCAAGGCGTTTCAGGTATTCTGCGACGGCGTCTTTCCAGAACTGCTCTTTGAGCTTGCCCACGGCAAATATGGTTATACGAAGCATGGTGGCCCCCAATCGCGCTGGCGTTACCAGCTTGAAAAGAAACATTGGTACAGTAGTCATTCGCACGGTATTATATCGGTCGAACAAGAAGCGCGCATGCGCATACCCACACAACACCTAAGGAAGCAGGCGTTATGTCACTCCCCGTATCTGACCTGAACAAAAAGGCTGACGGCCTTACCACCATGGAATTGGGCAAGGTTCTGCCCCTTACTGCCGAAGTGAAAGACGATCATCTTTTCATCGGCGGCTGCGATATGGTGGAAATTGCCAAGGAATTCGGCACCGCACTGTACGTGTTTGACCAGGCCGATCTTGAGGCGCGCATGGATGAATACGTGCAGTCTTTCAAGAAGTACTACGGCGACCGCGCCGAAGTCGCTTATGCTTCCAAGGCATTCCAGAACAAAGCCATCGTGCAGCTCGCCAACGAGCACGGCATGTGCCTGGATGTTTCTGGCGGCGGCGAACTCGCCTGCGCGCTTGCTGCGGGTTTTCCTGCCAAGCGCGTAGTGGTTCATGGCAACAACAAAACCCCCCAAGAACTGCGTGAAGCCATCGAGGCTGGTGTGGGATGCATTGTTGTCGACTCCCGCATTGAATTGGGCCGTATTTCCGCTATCGCCCAAGAGCTGGGCGTTACGCAGGATATCTACATGCGCATTACTCCTGGTGTGGAAGCCGATACGCATGAATTCATCCGCACGGGTTGCGAGGATTCCAAGTTCGGCTTTACCATGCGCGAGGATTTCGCCTTCAAATGCGTGAAGGATGTTTTGGAGACGCCGGGTGTTCGTCTTACTGGCCTGCATTGCCATATTGGCTCTCAGATTTTTGCCCTGCATTCGTTCCGCGAAGCCATCGATGTCATGATCCAGTTCATCAAGCGCATCAACGAAGAATACGATTACGAAATCGAAGGCCTCGATCTGGGCGGTGGCCTGGGTATCGCTTACGTAAAAGAGGAAGAGCCTCCCACGATTGAATCGTTTGCGAAGCTTACCTGCACTGCAGTGAAAGAGCTGTGCGCTGAGTATGGTGTGAAGGAGCCTCGCATCGCGGTCGAGCCGGGTCGCTCCATTGCGGCAACGCCGGGCGTGACGCTCTATACCGTGGGAATCCTGAAGACACTGCCGGGCATTCGTAATATCGTCGCTATCGACGGCGGCATGTCCGACAACATTCGTACCGCTCTTTATGGTGCGGAGTACGAGTCTGTTATTGCCAACAAAGCCAACCAGCCACGTACGAAAGTGGTAACGCTGGTGGGCAAGCATTGCGAATCGGGCGATGCAGTTGCTGCCGATGCTTCAATTCAGAATCCCGACCTGGGCGATATCGTATGCATGTTCGGCACGGGTGCGTACTGCCATTCCATGAGCAGTCGCTACAACGGCCAGCCTAGGCCCGGCATTGTGTTCGTCAAGGATGGCAAGGCTCGCTTGGTAACTCGTCGTGAAACCTATGCCGATTTGATGAGCTGCGATCTGTAAGCTCTTCTTGTGCAGCCACCTGGTTGGGCTGCGATGATGATATACAGGGCCCTGATGACGTGAGCCAAGGTCGATTCGGTGCGGTAAGTGCGGTCGATCCCCGTTCATGCTCGTCAGAGCCCTGTTTTGTTTTAGTGCGATAAGGCCGTTTTGCTTATCCATTTAACGGATCAGTGACAAACGCCAATGTCTTTACGTTTACAATAGATGGAATACAACTTCTACGGAAAGGTGCGCTTCATGGCTGTCAAGGTTGGCTTGGTCGGAACGGGCACGGTTGGCGGCGGATGCCTGGACATCCTTCGCAACCACAAGGAAGAATTCAAACGTCATTTTGGCATTGACATTGAGCTGACCCGCGTATGCTCCCGTCAGCCAGAGGTTGCCGATTCATATGGCTTGAGCGATATCTTCACCACCGATTTCCATGAAGTGATTAACGACCCTGAGGTCGATCTGGTTATCGAACTCATCGGCGGTACCACCTTCGCCAAGGAAGTGGTAATCGGCGCCCTGCAAAACGGCAAGAGCGTGGTTACCGCCAACAAGGCCCTTATGGCTTCTTGTGGCGAAGAGGTTATGAGCTTGGCGGAAGAAAAGGGCGTAGAAATTGCGTTTGAGGCCAGCGTTGGTGGCGCTATTCCCATCATCGTTCCCTTGAAGCACTCTCTTATTGCCAACCGCATCGATTCCATCATGGGCATCGTGAACGGCACCACCAACTACATGATCACGCGCATGGACGAAGACGGCATGAGCTACGATGACGCGCTGAAGGAAGCCCAGGAAAAGGGCTTTGCAGAAGCCGATCCCACGGCCGACGTCGATGGCCTTGATGCTGCTGCCAAGATTGCCATCTTGGCTTCTATCGCATTCAACTCCCGTGTAACCATGAGCCAGGTGTTCACCGAGGGCATTCGTCGCATTTCCCCTGTCGACCTGGCTATGGCTCACGAAATGGGCTATGCGGTGAAGCTCCTTGCCCACGCATACCGCACCGACGCAGGCATTGATGTTCGCGTGCATCCCACGATGATTTCCGAAAGTCATCAGCTCGCCACGGTCAATGGCGTATTCAACGCAATTTATACCGTGGGTGACGCTGCGGGCGAAAACATGTTCTTCGGTGAAGGTGCCGGCGCGGGTCCTGCTGCTAGCGCTGTTATGGGCGATGTGCTCGAGGTTGCTCGCCATTTGCAGATGGGCATCAAGCCAATTGTTGGATGCACGTGCACTGACGATCTGCCCATTCTTTCCGTTGAGGACCTCCATACGAAGTACTACATCCGTTTTGTGGTTGCCGACCGCAGTGGCGTTTTGGCTTCCGCGGCAGACATTTTCGCAAAATATGACGTTTCGGTTAAGACGGTTACCCAGCGCGGCAACGCTGCACGCGACGACGTCGATCTGGTGTTTGTTACCCATACGGCCGAAGAGCGCAATGTGCGCAAGGCCATCGACGACATCTTGGCTTTGGAGGGCGTTGTTACGGGCGGATTCCCATCGGTCATCCGCGTACAGGACTAACAGGCGTTCATGCGGTTGGTTTGGCGATTCGCTTCTCCTGCAATTTGAAAGGGCACGCGCTTTGGCGCGTGCCCTTCTTTTTTGCGGTTCCGGGAATTCCGATTGGATTCCCTGGCTTGTTTCAGTGTGGGTTTGTCCTATTTGGATTCAGGCATGTCTTCCAAATCATAGGGTGTTGCCTGGTACACATAGTAGTTGAGCCAGTTGGTGTATAGCAGCTGAGCTGTGGCTCGCCAGTTGGAAATAGGCTTCTGCGTCGGATCGTCGTTGGGGAAGTAGTGCTTTGGCATGTCAGGGTTCAGGCCCTTTTTCGTGTCGCGATGGAACTCGCTCGCCAGGGTGTCGGTGTCGTATTCGGGATGGCCGAATACGAAGAAGTGGCGGCTATCGGTGCTTTTGGCGATGAAGACGCCAGCTTCGTCCGACACGGAGATCAGCTCTAGCTCCGGGACCTTCTCGATATCTTCCGCATGGACCTCGGTCCAGCGAGAATGGGGCGCATGAATGACGGTATCGAAGCCGCGGACCAGAGGAGAGGTGGGCTTCAAGATCTTGTGCTCGAAAACTCCGGTCATCTTGTGCTGCCTTAGATACTTCGGAATCCCGAAATGATAGTAGGCACCCGCCTGCGCACCCCAGCAGAGGTACAAGGTCGAGAAAACATTGGTTTTTGCCCATTCGAAGATGTCGCACAATTCGGGCCAGTAATCCACATCTTCAAAGGGGAGCTTTTCGACTGGTGCTCCGGTGACGATCATGCCGTCATAGCGCTTGTTGCGAATGTCATCCAAATCCACGTAGAACGATTCCATGTGCTTGGGAGGTACGTGCGTCGCCTTATGCGTGACGGTTTGCAGGAGGTCGACCTCAACCTGCAAGGGCGTGTTCGAGAGCTTGCGCAGGATTTGGGTTTCCGTTTCGATTTTCAAGGGCATCAAATTCAAGATGAGCACGCGCAATGGACGAATGTCCTGATGGATAGCGCGGTGCTCGGTCATAACAAAGATGTTCTCGCTTTCCAAGACCTCTGTTGCCGGCAAGGCATCGGGGATGCGAATTGGCATAAGTGCTCCTTTATTAATAACGATACATTCGTGCGTTGATGCAATAGCAATCACGATTGTACGCGCGGGCGCCCAAGCCTTCTACGTCCGTCAGCCAATCTATAGCCAGTTATAGGTAATTGCATTGACCAGGTTTTTTACTTGTCGATCTAGTGCACCATCTTTTGGCGATGCGCTTTTACAATAGACACTATCGCTTCACGCGCCTCGGTTGCGTGGGCGGGCTTTGGGAAGAAAGGAATACGCAATGAGCGAATCTTTGGCCACAACCTGTGTGCAGGGCGGCTATCGTCCTGGCGATGCCGAACCTCGTCAGGTGCCGATTTATCAATCAACTACCTGGAAATATGACACAAGCGAGCATATGGGCCGTTTGTTTGATCTGGAAGAATCTGGATACTTCTATACCCGTCTGCAGAACCCCACAAACGATTTCGTTGCTGCAAAAATCTGCGAGCTGGAAGGCGGCAGTGCTGCGATGCTCACTTCATCGGGGCAGGCGGCAAATTTCTTCGCTGTCTTCAATATCGCCGGGCAGGGCGATCATGTAGTGGCTTCTTCGGCGATTTACGGCGGTACGTACAATTTGCTGTGCCACACCATGGCACGCATGGGTCTGGAGTGCACGTTTGTTTCTCCCGACTGCTCTGATGATGAGCTTGAAGCGGCATTTCGCCCGAATACCAAAGCGGTTTTCGGCGAAACCATTGCGAACCCAGCGCTCAACGTATTGGATATTGAGCGTTTTGCCAATGCGGCTCATGCGCATGGTGTGCCGCTGATCGTGGACAACACGTTCCCCACGCCGGTAAATTGCCGTCCCTTCGAATGGGGCGCTGATATCGTCACCCATTCCACCACGAAATACATGGACGGCCACGGTGCTGGTGTTGGCGGCTGCATTGTTGATTCCGGCAAGTTTGACTGGAACGCTCATGCTGATAAGTTCCCTGGTCTTACTACGCCCGACGAAAGCTATCATGGCGTGGTGTACACCGAGCGCTTCGGGCTGGAAGGCGCGTTTATCACCAAAGCTACCTCACAGCTTATGCGCGATTTTGGCTCTATTCAGTCGCCGCAGAATGCGTTTCTGCTGAACATGGGCTTGGAGAGCCTCCATGTTCGCATGGCGCAGCACTGCAAGAACGGTCAGTCGGTTGCCGAGTTCCTCTCCAGCCACCCGAAAGTGGCATGGGTTCGTTACTGCGGCTTGCCCGATGACCCGAATTATGATTTGGCGCAAAAGTACCTGCCCAATGGTTCATGCGGTGTTGTGAGCTTTGGCGTAAAAGGCGGGCGTGAAGCGGCAGAGCGCTTTATGGCCAACTTGAAGCTGGCGCAGATCGCTACCCATGTTGCCGACGCTCGTACCTGTGTTCTTCATCCTGCAAATGCAACTCATCGGCAGATGAATGACGAAGAGCTTGCTGCGGCAGGCATCAGCCCCGATCTCGTGCGTCTTTCGTGCGGTATCGAAGACACCGCCGACCTCATTGCCGATATCGATCAGGCTCTTTCGTTTGCGTAATCGATGCATCGGTGCAGATGCCGCGAAGTGAGGACTCCCCTATATAAGCGTTTGCTGCCGTGCATGCCGCCCTCGACTCGTTCGGGGGCGGTTTTTTATGGGTTGTGTATATAATGGCAGGTAGTTTGGATCTGCGTGAATATTCGCGTTCACGCAAAGATCCGCCTATTGCAATCCATCAAGCTAGAGAGTTCCTTTCGCCATGCGTGACGTACACTGCCATATCCTTCCTGGAGTAGATGATGGTGCTCGCACCATGCAGGAATCGCTGCTAATGCTTTCTGAGGCCATGAGGGCGGGCATTACTTCCATCGTATGCACGCCGCGATGCTGCGATCCTTGGTTCGACTTCTCGCGTATGTGGCAGGCTTATCTTCAGCTAAAGCGCCATGCGTCTGCTATTCCTGGTGCACCCGAGCTTTCTATGGGCTTTGAAGTCGACTATCACAAATTGAAGAAGCTTGGGATGGACGCAGCTGTTCAGCTTGGCAACGACCAGGGGGAATTTTTACTGGAGCTTCCTCAAGGCACCCTGCCGCTCGATTGGGAATTCATGGTTCACAATCTGCAGCGCAAGGGTTTCAGGGTCATAATCGCCAACCCGGAGCGATGCCGTGAAGTCCAGAAGGATATCGATGTTGCACGCCGTTTCGTTTCGGCTGGCTGTGAATTGCAGATTTCTGCGGACTGTATATATGGGGGCTTTCTAGATCCTTCGCGCCGCGCGGCGAAGAAGCTGGTGCAAGCTGGTTTGGTCCGCTACCTGGCAAGTGATGCCCGCCACCCTTCCGACTACGAGCTGTTCACCGAAGCAATGGAGTACTTCAAGCGTTTTGCTGATTCTGAGGCAATGGAGAACAAGAGCATAGAAGAGGTTGAACGCGAGTGCGCCGAGGCGGAAGCTCGTGCTGGCCAAAAGAGGAAAGGGCGCGGAGCCGGCCCCGATAGAGGGAAAGTGCCCGCTGGGGTGGACGGCTTTGCTCGTCAGGCTGCCGCAAGCGGTGAACGCCCCTTTGATTCTGAGGCCGAGACATATCGTAGCGCCATGGCTGCTGTAGAAGGCATCGGCGGAAATGCGGAGAGTGTTGGGCCTCGGAGCGCTGCTGCGCCTAGCGTGGTCCGTTCTTCTGGGGGCCGAAGGGTCATGTCGGATAATTCTGCAGCCAACCCGGGGAAACTGCCCCTTCCTGTTGAAGGCGGTACTGCGCGTGCGTCGTATCTTGAGCCAGCCGAGTGTTCTTCGGATGCGGCTCTCGATGCCATGTTCGATGACGTTCCCCTTCGTGGAAAGCATGCGCGAAGGGAATAGGGCTTTTCGGAGCGCGGCTCTGCTTGCATGGATTAACGACGTTAATAAGTGGCCTCTCACCTCTATATATAGGATTCGCCTATAGATTAATCTTGATTTATAGGTTCCTTTTCTGGAACTCTGGTGCGACAATAAAACTGTTAGCGATACCGAAGCTAGCAGCTTTGTCGCATGCGCCCCACGCGATACCCCTCTCGCGCGCGGGCGCTTTTGTGTGAGGGGAATTCCTCTCCTTGCTTTGTACAGAGCCATGTGTGCGCAGGCTTCGCCTGCTTTTGCGTTGTGCTTTGCAAGGTTTAGCCGTGGCACCGTCCTTTGATTCGGCGTCTCTTTGCATGGTGCTTGATTTTTGAGCATGAGCTGCAATTGCCGCAATTGCCGCCAATCTCGTTTTTTATTGCCGGTTGGTTTGTCCCGCGATCCTGTTTCTTGCGCTTTGCAATCTGCCATCTCTTCTGGGCACGTCACATGAGCAGCCTTCAAAAGCGTCGGGCGATCGGCTGTTCCCTGGGACATGCTCGCTGCGCGGGTGGGCGGTTATTTTTTGGCGGTGAGCGTTTTTCTTTGAAAATGTTATTGACGGCTAACTTTTCTCTTGTTAAGTTAATCACGGTTAACTTAGAGGAAGCGAAACTTCCGGTGAAGAACTTCTACACCTCTTCATCGGCAATGTTCTCTTCGGGCTCATATTGGGATGTTGCCACTGCTTTGTCCTTTTATTCGCCGGAAGTTGCGCCGACTCGAAATCTCTTGCTTTTGGACAGGAGTGTGAACGAGGAAGAACCCGCCCTATGGCGGGTTCTTCCTGTTTAGGCTGAGTGTGCGAGTTTGTAGGATTGGGAAATCGGGAACAAGGAAGGTTCGGCGGAATCCTCTGCTCTTCCGATTTATTTGCCGTTCGACATCTTCGTTTTCCCGAATCCGAAACGGGTTAGTGCAGCGCCAACAAGAGTCGCGACGGTATCTACCGCCCAATCGGCGGGGTCGCAGCTTCGGTTGGGGACGAATAGCTGATGCCACTCGTCGGTTATGCCGTAGAGGCTTCCGATGGCCAATGCTGCGAGAAGCGCGGTGCGGGGATTCAGGTGGAAGCGCAGCGCGTTGAACAGCAGTGCGCCGAAAATAAGGTACTCGGTGAAATGGCCAACAGGTGAAACGTCAACTTCATGGCCGAATACCCACTGAGCGCCAGTTGTCAGCACGCCCTTGATTGCCGAGATGATGCCGAGTCCGCTGTTTATCGATTCGCCGGTATTGGCGGACATCCAGAAAATCATTGCTGCCAAAGCGGCAGCCGCTAACCAGCTAAGGATAATTTTCGCAGAGCGGGAAAGGTGATGGGTTGAGCAAGCGTTCATGAGTGCCTTCCGAGTAATGTGCTGCTGCCTTTTGCGTCGTTCAAGAGCACTAGTAGGGTACGCCATCGTGTTGTTGAGAGGGCGCAGTCCAGCGCTGCGGTAAGATAAACCACAGCATTTCATCACCAAGGAGGGATTTTGTTGGAAGAGGGCAAGCGGGCTCAAACGCAGGTAATTGTGCTTATTGCCATCGTTATCCTTGGTTCGTGTCTGGGGAATCTTTCGCAAACCGCGCTGAACGCCATGTTTTCCGGTATGGCGGCAGACTTTGGCGTTCAGATGGAACTGGGCCAGTGGGTTACTACGCTGTACATGCTGGTGCTGGGAATCACCGTTCCCGCGGTTACCTACCTCATGCGCCGTTTTCCGTTGAAAAACGTGGTGCTGGCGGCATTGCTGCTGTTGGTGGTAGGCGCCGCTATCGATGTGGTTGCTCCCAGTTTCGAGGTGCTGGTAGCCGGTCGTGCTCTTCAGGCTGTATCGGCGGGCATAACCATGCCGATGATGATCAGTATCGTTATGACTTCCTTCCCGCGCGATAAGCAGGCAACTGTTATGGGTATTGCGGGCATCGCTATGGGTTTTGCCCCCAATATCGGACCCACTATTGGCGGATGGATGATTGGGTTTGCTGGGTGGCGCAGCTTTTTTGTGGCGCTGTTTGCCTGCGCGTTGGTTCTCCTGCTGCTTGCTGCGGTATTGGTTGCGCGCCGTCCCCAGGCGAATTCGTCTGCAAGGCTCGACGTTTTGTCGCTGGTGCTTTCCGCCTTAGGCTTCGGCGGTCTGCTGCTGGGGTTCTCCAATGCTTCGAGCTTCGGATTGGCAAGCCCATATATTTGGGTTCCTGCAATTCTTGGCGTGTTGTTCTTGGCGCTGTATCTGTACAGGCAAAGGCGTGTCGAACATCCTCTTACCAATTTGCATATCTTCGATTCGTGGCGTTACCGCGTGAGCTTCTGGGCGGCAAACGCATTGTTCGCCAGCTTCATGGGCATCACGCTGATCATTCCGCTGTTCATTGAGAACCAGTGGGGAGGTTCGGCGCTTCAGGCAGGGCTGGCTTTGCTGCCGGGCACGGTAGCGGCTTTTATCGTGAATCCCCTGGCTGGTTGGTTGGTGGACCGCATTGGGGCTCGTCCTGTTGTCGTGGTTGCTTCGGTGTTTCTTGCGGTTGGTGCACTTTCCATGGCATTCATCGACGAAGCGACTCCGTTCTGGGCTATTGTTGCGCTGCAGGGCGTTCGCGCTACCGGTGTTTCGGGTTTGATTGGGCCGTTAACATCGTGGGGCATGGCCGATTTGCCTCATGAGATCATGACCGATGGCTCTTCCTTTGGCACTGCGGTCCGTCAGGCGTGTGCATCTGTTGGCACGGCACTTATGGTATTCGCCATTGCCGCAGGGGCATCGGCGGGGATGTCTTTGGCGGGCTTCCATGCGGCGTTCGCTATCTCGGGCTTTTTTGCGGTGATAGTGCTTGGTCTTGCCGTTGCTCGCATTCGATAGATGCGTGCGTTGCTGAAGCGAAAACTGGAACGGTCTGTGTCGAATTGCGGGGAAGCGCAAAAATTCTTTCGCAGCTCTCTTTTCGTGCGCTGTTTGCGTGGGTAGAATACGTCCCATGGATACTGAAATTAAAATACGCATGGCAACGAAGGAAGACGCTCCCGCGTTGCTGGAAATCTACACTCCTTACGTTCTCGAAACGGCGGTAACGTTCGAAATCGAACCGCCCTCGTTGGAGGAGTTCTCCGCGCGTATCGCGCGCGTTCTTGAGCGTTACCCCTACATCGTGGCCGAAAAGGATGGCCTTATTCTTGGCTATGCCTACGCTCAGGCGTTCCGCCCGCGTGCGGCATATTCCCATTCTGCCGAAACCTCGATTTATGTTCGCAAGGACCTGCGAAGCCGTGGCTTGGGTCGTCGTATGTACGAAGCGCTAGCTAAGCTGCTGCTGTTGCAAAACGTATTCAATATGGAGGCATGCATCGCTCATTGCGATCCTGCTGATGAATACGTGCCCGCAACAAGCCGTCTTTTCCATGCTCGCTTGGGCTTTGAACATGCAGGCCGCTTCAACAAATGCGCACTGAAGTTCGGCCGCTGGTACGACATGATCTGGATGGAACGTATTTTGGCGAAGCCTGCGGCTCAGGAAACCAGTCCTTTCCGTCCTTTGCCTGATATCGATCAGCCTTATATTGACTCGATCTTGAATAGGGCGTAATCACTCTTTCCGTCCCACCGACTGCAAAGGCTGCCTCGTGCAGCCTTTTTTTTGCGCCAGAAACAGGGCGGGTTTCTTCTGCGTAGCAACCGCAGGACGCCAGCATGCCTGAGGCGTCGCGGGGAACGATGAGCCCAGTAGCGCCGCCGTCCATGGTAAGGTGCGGCGCGTGTGCGGAGCGTCGACGCGTTCGCTGCGGGGCTCAATATCCGCTTGCGGGTGAAAGGTGTCCGCCTGCGCGGTAAAACAGGGAGAGCTTTCTTCTGCCTCATTCGCTTCGGCACTTTAGTGTGCTATACTGCGGTCTGCTTTAGTTAAGTAAAGTCTTACCGCTGAAATGAGGTAGTAATGAAGAAGAAGTTCCTTTCGGTGCTGGCCGTGGCTTGCGTTGCCTGCCTTTCTGCCGCCCTGCTTGCGGGTTGCTCGCAGCAGCAGTCCAGCTCCAACGACGGCAACCCCGCCGACAATAAGCTCATCGTGGGCTTCGATAACAGCTATCCGCCGTATGGCTTCATGGACGAGAACAACAACCCTACTGGTTTTGACCTCGACCTTGCTCAGGAAGTTGCCAACCGCAACGGTTGGGACATCGAGCTGTCCGCTATCGATTGGGATACCAAGGACGCTCAGCTGAACCAGGGCACCATCAACTGCATCTGGAACGGCTTCACTATGGAAGGCCGCGAAGATGACTACACCTTCTCCGAGCCCTACATGCTCAACGAGCAGGTAATCGTTGTTAAGAAGGACTCCGGCATCACGTCCCTTTCCGACCTTGCCGGCAAAACGGTGGTAACTCAGGCTGATTCTGCTGCACTCGATGTGCTCGAGGGCGACAAGAAGGACGTTGCCGATACCTTCAAGAGCCTGCAGACGCTTCCCGATTACAACAATGCATTTATGCAGCTTGAGTCCGGCATGGTAGATGCCGTTGCTTGCGACCTTTCCATCGCTCAGTACCAGATCGCTGCTAAGCCCGATGCCTATCAGCAGCTTGAGCCCCTGAGCAGCGAGCACTATGCCGTTGGCTTCAAGAAGGGCGACGACGCTCTGGCGGCTAAGGTTACCAGCACGCTTAAGGATATGTACAACGATGGCACGGTTGAAAAGCTCATCGAGAAGTACGCCGATTACGGCATGAGCGCTGAGAACTGGGTGCTTAAGTAAGGAAAACAAAGCGAGTCTGCGCTCTTCTTCGTCCTCTTTGGATGCTGGTGCAAGAGCGGTGATCTCGACAATGCCGGGCGGAAGGCTACCCCTTCCGCCCTTTGTTGCGTTCAGCGGCTGAATCGCATGGCGCATGAAGGAGGAAGATTATGGAGCTTGGCGTTATGGTTGGCGCCTTGGTGGATGGCTTGGGGCTTTCCGCCTGGATTTTCGTAGTTACGCTGGTTGGCTCTTTGCCGCTGGGCATTGTGGTTGCCTTGTGTCGAATGAGCTCATTCAAGCCGCTATCGCTGCTTGCCCAGTTCTACATTTCCATTCTGCGTGGCACCCCGCTGATGTTGCAGCTGATGGCCTTCATGTTCGGTCCGTATTATCTGCTGGGAATGAATATGGGTACCGACTGGAAATTCGGTGCTTGCGCCGTGGGCTTCATCTTGAACTATTCGGCTTATTTTGCTGAAATCTACCGTTCGGGCATTCAGTCGATTCCAAAGGGCCAGTACGAGGCTGCCTTGGTTTTGGGCTACTCCCGTTCGCAAACCTTCTTCAAGATCGTGTTGCCCCAGGTTATCAAGCGCATCTTGCCTGCAATGGGCAATGAGATCATCACCCTGGTAAAAGATACTTCTTTGGCATTTGTATTGGGTATGGCGGAAATGTTCTCGGTTGCCAAGGCCCTTGCTGCAAGCAACGTGTCTATGATCCCTTATGCCATCGCGGCACTTATCTACTGGGTGTTCTGCCTCTTCATCGAATTCATTTTGGGGCGCGTGGAAAAGAAGCTTGCCTACTACCACGACTAGCGTGTTGGTTTGAAGGATATGGGAAAAGGGGTTTCCTCTATGGAAAATATGCCAGTTGTGAACCTGAGCCATGCGCGCAAGGCGTTTGGCAGCAACGAGGTTCTAAAAGATATTTCGCTTACGGTAAATCAGGGCGATGTGCTGTCCATCATTGGCCCTTCGGGCGGCGGCAAGTCCACGCTCCTGCGTTGCATGACGCTGCTTGAAACACTGGATGCCGGCTCGCTTGCGTATGGTGATGTGAAGGTTGCCGAAGCCGACTCCACGGGCAAAGCGGTGTACGGTGGCAAAGACGTGCTTTCTCAGGCTAAGAAACGCTACGGCCTGGTTTTCCAGAATTTCAATCTGTTCCCGCATTTCACGGTGCTGCAGAATGTGACCGATGCTTTGATCAGCGTGCAGAAGCGCCCAAAGGAAGAAGCGCTTGCCCACGGACGCGAACTGCTTGCCAAGATGGGGCTCGCCGATAAGGAAGATATGGTTCCCTGCGAGCTTTCCGGCGGTCAGCAGCAGCGCGTTGCCATTGCCCGCGCTTTAGCGCTCGACCCTGATGTGCTGTTCTTCGACGAGCCCACATCCGCACTCGACCCCGAGCTTACGCAAGAGGTCCTGCGCGTTATTCGCGAGCTTGCCGATGAGCATATGACCATGGTTATCGTGACGCATGAAATGGCCTTTGCTCGTGACGTTGCCGATCGCGTTGCGTTTATGGATGGTGGCGTTATTGTCGAAGAGGGTCCAGCCCAGCAGGTTATCAACAACCCGCAGCATAATCGCACCAAGGCATTCCTCGCGCGTTTCCAGGAAGGCGCAGCCGATTAAGTATTCGAGAGCCCTTGCTTCTGCGGGGCTCTTTTGTTTAGCGCCGCAGTGGTACGCGGCCTCGATATGCAGAGCATGCTGGTTTTGAAAGGGGAGAGCATGATATTTTCCATTGAAGGTCATACGCCTGATGTTTCCAGTGCCGCGTTCGTGGCTGATAATGCCACGGTTTGCGGTGATGTGAAGGTGGGGGAGGATTCTTCTATCTGGTTCGGTGCGGTGCTGCGTGCCGAGTGCGAGCCACTACGTATTGGCGATCGGACTAACGTGCAGGATAACGTCGTCGTGCATATCGACAGTGGATTCCCCGTAACCATCGGCAGCGACGTTACGGTGGGGCATGGTGCGGTAGTGCATGGCTGCACAGTGGAAGATGGCGTTCTGATAGGCATGGGGTCAACCATCCTCAACGGCGCCGTAATTGGAAAGGGATCGGTAGTCGCTGCGGGCGCTCTGGTGCTCGAAGGGGCTGTAGTGCCGCCTTATTCGTTGGTTGCTGGTGTCCCCGCAAAGGTAAAGAAAACCCTTAGTGCTGAAGAAGTGAAGAACCGCATCGACTATTACACGCCTCGCTATGTAAGAGAGGCAAAGCTGTATGCGGGGTCGAACTAGGGGCGCGTAAAGAGAAGCTCGTGAAACCTATCGGATTAGCAGACATCGCGTCTTGAAAATAAGAAAGGGCCCGCTTATGCGGGCCCTTTCTGGGTTGCGGAATGAGTGCCTATTCCTCGGTTGCCTTCAGCAGGCCGTAGCCACCGTTGTCGCGGCGATACAGGATGTTCACGGCATTGGTGTCGCGGTCGATGTAAGCGAAGAAATCATGACCGAGCAGGTCGATCTGAACCAGGGCCTCTTCTTCGGTGAGGGGCTCGAGAACCAGTTCCTTCACGCGTACTACTTCATCGTCGGCGGAAAGTTCCTTCATCAGGCCGTCGATGTCGAGCTCGGTGCCTGCCTTGGCGGGAGCATCGGCGATCTTCTTGTCGATGATGCGGGTCTTGTACTTGCGGAGCTGGCGCAGAACCTTAGCAGCGGCAACGTCGATTGCAGCGTACATGTTCTCGTCGGTCTCTTCTACGCGGATGATGTGACCGCGTGCGCGCATGGTAACCTCGCACTTGGCGGGGGTGGGGTTAGCAGGGTTCTTTTCAACCTGCAGTACAACCTCGGCAGTAAGGGGGTTGATGTCCATGACCTTCATGGAGTTGCCGATTTTTTCTTCGGCATAAGCGCGGATAGGATCCGTGATGGGCATCTTGCGGCCGGTGATGGTGATTTCCATGATTTCACCTCTCAAACTGAAACGAACTTCGCGGTTTTTCGAGGGGCCCCTCATGAAACTGGAACGTCGAAAACGACAATTCGTGCTGCGTGGAATGCATGGTTGGATGCGTCCTTGCAGCACCTTCTATGATGGGAGGCGGTTTCGTATTTCCCCTCGTCAACCGTCTTCGCTTATTAGTCTAGCGCACTTCTTTCTGATTTCATCAATAAAAATGAACTTGTTCTAAAACGTTGTATAAACGTTGCTATTGGTAAGGCATTTTGAATGATTCGCTCTGCTATCGTGGAACGCTAAAGAGAAGCGGAGGAATACCCTATGGCCCATAAACCGCATAAAGAAACTGGCATCTTCATCAACGAGGTGTCTTCCCATCAGCGTCGCTACCATAAGGTGCTGGAGCTCACCCATTCAACCACCAAGGCGGCAGGCGTCATGCTCCTAGGCGCAATTATTGCGTTGGTGGTGGCAAATACGGCTGCGCACGGAGCGTTTACCGAGTTCTGGCACACCGAAGTATCTTTTGGGTTTGGCGCGACGCACGCAGAGATGTCGTTGGCTCACATTATCAATGATGTGCTTATGGCCATTTTCTTCCTGTTGGTTGGGCTGGAAATCAAGTACGAGATGACGGTGGGCGAACTTACCGATGTTCGTCAGGCCATCTTGCCTGTCGCTGCCGCTATTGGCGGCGTGCTTATGCCTGTGGGCATCTATCTGCTGTTCAACGCGAGCAACCTGGAAACGGTTATGGGTTGGGGCGTGCCCACCGCAACTGATATTGCCTTCGCGCTTGGTATTTTGGCGTTGTTGGGATCGCGCGTCCCTGCCGGCTTGCGAGTGTTCCTCAGCACTCTTGCGGTAGCCGATGACATCGTGGCAATCCTGGTCATTGCTGTCTTCTATGGGCAGAGCCCTTCATTGATGTGGTTAGCGGCTGCGGCAGTGGTTATGGTTGTGCTTGTTGCGCTGAATCGCACTCATGTGTATTCATTGGTGCCATATTTGTTGGTGGGCGCAGTGCTGTGGTACTGCATATTTATGTCGGGAGTTCACTCGACCATCGCCGGCGTGCTGCTGGCCTTCGTCTGCCCCGTGAACGTGGCCTACTGGCAGATCCTCATCGGTGACGCCTTCGCCATCATCATGGTCAAGCAGCTCTTCGGCGGCATCGGCAAGAACTTCCTGAACCCTGCCCTGGCCGGCCGCGCCTTCATGCTGGCGTCCTTCGCCTCCACCATGAGCGGCAACTGGATCGACCCCGCCGTCAGCAAGGCCGGCATCGCCTCCACCGCTGACATCGTCACCGCCGCCACGCCCCTCACCTACCTGAAGGGCGACGACATCGCCGCCACCTTCCAGACCCTCACCGAGACCTACTCCGTGGGCGACATGTTCCTGGGCAAGGTCGGCGGCTCTCTGGGCGAGGTCTCCGCCCTGTGCCTGCTGGTGGGCGGCGTGTACCTGCTGATCCGCAAGGTCATCTCCTGGCAGATCCCCGTGGCGTACATCGGCACCGTGGCTATCCTGACCCTGATCGCGGCTCCCGCGGGCATCGACAACGTGCAGTACATGCTGTACAACGTGTTCGGCGGCGGTCTGATGCTGGGTGCCATCTTCATGGCCACCGACTATGCCACCTCCCCCGTCACAAAGCCCGGCCAGCTGATCTTCGGCCTCGGCTGCGGCCTGCTGACCTGCTTCATCCGCCGCTTCGGCTCCTATCCCGAGGGCGTTTGCTATTCCATCCTGATCATGAACTGCACCACGTGGCTGCTGGATAAGTACATCCGTCCCACCATCTACGGTGCTGTGAAGAAAGAAAAGAAGGAGGCGGCGAAGTAATGAAGATCTCCGGTAAGTTTATTCTCAAGGTCGCCGGCACCTTGACCGTTATTTCCCTCGTTGTGGCCGCCCTGCTGGGTCTGGTCGACAACGTGACCGCCGACAAGATCGCCGCCATCGATGCGGAGAACACCCGCATCGCCATGAGCGCTGTGGCTCCCGAGGGCAGCGAGTTCGGCGACAAGCTGGACATCACCGACGATATGACCGCGGCGGCCGCCTCTCAGGGCGGCAAGCTGGTGGAGCTGTATCCCATGACCACCGGCGGCGCCGACAACGGCTACGTTATGAAGATCTCCGCCTCCGGCTCTCAGGGCAGCATCGTGATGATGGTGGGCGTGGACGCCGACAAGGCCATCACCGGTATCTCCGTGGTCAGCCACGCCGAGACGTCCGGCATCGGCACCAAGGTCGTGGGCAACGAGCCCAACGCCGCCGGTGTCCCCGTTCTGGATCAGTTCCAGGGCTTGACCGGCGCAGGCTCTCTGGTGGTGGGCAAGAACATCATCGCTGTCTCCGGCGCTACCGTCTCCACCAAGGGCATCAACATGGGCGCCAATGCCGCTCTGGCTGTTGCCGAGCTGCTGGGCTAAGAAAGGAGGAGCTGCATTTATGAATTTCGGTAAGCAACTGAAAGAGGGTCTGATCACACAGAACCCCGTCTTGGTTCAGGTGCTGGGTATGTGCTCCACCATGGCCATCACCACGTCGTTCTTCAACGGCCTGGGCATGGGCGTGTCCGTGCTGATCATCCTGACCCTGTCCAACATCTTCATCTCCCTGCTGCGCAAGATCATCCCCAATGAAGTGCGTATCGCCTGCTACATCGTGGTCATCGCCGGCTTCGTGACCTGCGTGGATCTGCTGCTGAAGGCGTTCGTTCCCGCTCTGTCCAGCTCTCTGGGCGTGTTTATCCCCCTGATCGTCGTGAACTGCATCATTCTCGGCCGTGCGGAGGGCTTCGCCTCCAAGAACGGCGTGGGTGCCTCTGCGGTGGACGGCATCTGCCAGGGTATCGGCTATACCCTCGTGCTGATCGTCATGTGCGTATTCCGTGAGTTCTTCGGCGCCGGCACGTTCGGCGGCGGTCTGCTGGGCGGCGGCGCACTGGGCAGCGCACCCGGCATCGAGATCTTCTCCGCCGAGTACGGTGTCAGCGTGTTGACGCTGCCCGTGGGCGGCTTCCTGACGCTGGGCTGCCTCATCGCTGTGATGCAGTGGGCTCTGGCCAAGAGCGAAAAGAAAAAGGAGGCCAAGTAAGCTATGAGTGTGACTACCTTGCTCGCCATCTCTCTTGGCGCTATTCTGACCAATAACTTCATCTTTGCCCAGTTCCTGGGCATCTGCCCCTTCCTGGGCGTGTCCAAGAAGATCGACACCGCCGTGGGCATGGGCGCCGCCGTGACCTTCGTCATGGGTCTGGCCTCCGCCGTCTGCTTCGGCGTCAACAAGATCCTCATCGCCTTCGATCTGGGCTTCATGCAGACGGTGGCCTACATTCTGGTCATCGCCGCGCTGGTGCAGTTCGTGGAAATGTTCCTGAAGAAGAACATCCCCACCCTGTACACCGCCCTTGGCGTGTACCTGCCCCTGATCACCACCAACTGCGCCGTGCTGGGCGTTGCTCTGCTGAACACCCAGAACAATTACAACTTCATCGCGTCCGTGGTCTACGGCATCACCGGCGGTCTGGGCTTCCTGCTGGCCATCTTCCTGTTCGCGGCTGTCCGTGAGCAGCTGGAGGTCTCCAGTGAAAATCCCAAGGCCTTTGATGGCTTCCCCATCGCGCTGGTCACCGCCGGCCTGATGGCGCTGGCCTTCATGGGCTTCAGCGGCCTGAAGGTCTGGTAAGGAGGTAGCAACTATGACTATTGTATATGCGGTCGCCGTTCTGGGCGTACTCGCCATCGTTTTCGGCCTGATCCTCGCCGTCGCCGCCAAGGTGTTCGAGGTGGAGGTCGACCCCCGCCTGCCTGAGATCCAGGCATGTCTGGCCGGCGCCAACTGCGGCGGCTGCGGCTATCCCGGCTGCGGCGGCTGCGCCGAGGCCATCCTGGCCGGTAAGGCCCCCGTCACCGCCTGCGCACCTGCCGGTGCGGAGGGCGCTGCCAAGATCGCTGCCATCATGGGCATGGAGGCTCCCTCCGGCGACAAGATGGTGGCCCACGTGCTGTGCAACGGCGGCTGCAACGCCAAGGACAACTTCGAGTACCGCGGTGTGAAGGACTGTCTGGCAGCCACCAAGGTCTGCGGCGGCGACGCCAAGGCCTGCCGCTACGGCTGCTTCGGCTTCGGCTCCTGCGCCGCTGCCTGTAAGTTCGACGCCATCCACGTCGTCAACGGCGTGGCTGTGGTGGACAAGGAGAAGTGCACCAACTGCGGCGCCTGCCGCGCTGCCTGCCCGCACCACCTGATCGTGGAGGTGCCCTACAAGCAGAAGGTGTTCGTCAACTGCTCCAACAAGGACAAGGGCCCTGCCGTCACCAAGGTGTGCGCCTCCAGCTGCATCGCCTGCGGCATGTGTGAGCGCACCTGTAAGTTCGACGCCATCCACGTGGAGAACAACGTGGCCGTCATCGATTACAGCAAGTGCAAGAACTGCACCATGTGCGCCAAGGCCTGCCCCCGCAACGCCATCGAGCCCATCCCCACTCCCGAGGAGAAGGAGAAGTTCAAGGCTGCGCAGAAGGCTGCTGCTGAGAAGAAGGCTGCTGCCGCCAAGGCCGCCGCTGAGGCTGCTGCCGCCAAGGAAGCTCCCAAGGCGGAGTAATCGCTCCAAAAAAACAAGAGACGTGCCGTCAGGCATGTCTCTTGTTTTTTGATGTGGTGCCTCTCTCCGTCCTGCGGCAGGTCTAAAAAAGGAAAGGGCGGGGATAGCCGCCCTTTCCTTTTGAGGCCCGCCGTGGTATACTGGGGAAAAACGACCGCAAGGAGGCTCCCCGCCATGTCCGACACCATCGCTGCCATCGCCACGCCCCAGCTGCCCAGTGCCATCGGCATCCTGCGCCTATCCGGCCCCGGCACACTGGCGGCGCTGGACCGCGTGTTCCGCGCCAGAAACGGCCGCACCGCCGGTGCGCAGCAGCCTCGCAGCATGGTGTATGGCGACCTGCTGGACCGGAGCGGCAGCGTCATCGACCATGTGCTGTGCGTCCGGTTCGCGGGGCCTAACAGCTACACCGGTGAGGACTGCGCGGAGGTACACTGCCACGGCTCGCCGGTGGTGCTGAACGCGGGTCTGGCCGCGCTGTTGGCCGCGGGGTGCCGTCAGGCCAGAGGCGGCGAGTTCACGCGGCGGGCCTTCCTCAACGGACGCATGGACCTGATCCAGGCGGAGTCCGTGGCGGACCTCATCGACGCGGAGACGGCGGAGGCGGCGAAAAACGCGGTGTGCCAGCTGGACGGTGTGCTGAGCCGCACCATCGCCGGTATCTACGACGGTCTGATGGCCATGGCGGCACGGTTTTATGCCGTGGTGGACTACCCCGACGAGGACATCGAGGACGTACAGCGCCAGGAGATGCTGGACACATTGAGTCGTGCCCAGCGGGAGCTGGAGCGGCTGCTGGCCACCTTCTCCCACGGACAGCTTCTGAAGCAGGGCGTCCCCGCCGTGATCTTAGGGCGGCCCAACGCGGGGAAATCCTCCCTGCTCAACGCCCTGCTGGGCTACGACCGCGCCATCGTCACCGACATCGCCGGCACCACCCGCGACACCGTGGAGGAAAAGGTGCTGGTGGGCGGCGTACTGCTGCGGCTGACGGATACCGCCGGTATCCGAAACAGCGCTGACCGCATCGAGGCTATGGGTGTGGAACGCAGCCGTCAGGCGGCGCAGCGGGCGGCGCTGGCCCTGCTGGTGCTGGACGGCTCCCAGACTCTGACAGACGAGGACGAACAGGCCATGGCGGCGGCAGAGCAGACGCCCCGCCTGCTGGTGCTGGTGAACAAGAGCGATCTGCCCCAAAGGCTGGACACGGCGGCCTTGGCTGAGCGGTTCCCCCGCGTGCTGCATATCTCCGCCCAAACCGGCGCGGGGCTGGACGCGCTGGCGGAGACTGTGGCGGCGCTGTACCCTGCGGGGGAGACGCCTGCGGGCGAGCTGCTGACCAACGCGCGGCAGGCTGACGCCGTGGAACGCGCCCTGTCCGCCGTAGCGGAGGCCCGCGGCGCACTGGACATGGGCATGACGCCGGATGTGGTGCTGACGGACTGCGAAGCGGCGCTGGAGGCACTGGGCGAGCTGAACGGCAAGCGCATCCGCGAGGATCTGGTGGATACCATCTTCTCCCGCTTCTGCGTGGGAAAATGACCGTATTTTTGTAAGAGGTGCGCAAATTTTCGGGTTTCCCCTTTTCAACTGACGCGTTTCGTGTTACCATGGAGTATCGTGAACATCCATTCGACAAAAGGAGGCTTTTGCTATGCGTGACTATATCATCATGACCGACAGCTGCTGCGATCTGAACGCCCACATGGCCCAGGAGCTGGAGCTGAATGTGGTGCCCCTGACCGTCCACATGAACGGCAAGGACTACGCCAACATGCTGGACGGCAGTGAGATCAGCTTCGAGGAGTTTTACAAGAACATCCGCAGCGGCATCCTCAGCACCACCTCCGCCGCCAATGTAGGACAGTTCGAGGACGCCATGCGCGCCGTGCTGGCCCAGGGCAAGGACATCGTGTGCATCAACTTCTCCAGTGCTCTGTCCGCCACGTACCAGAACGCCTGCATCGCCGCCAAGACTATGGCGGACGAGTTCCCCGAGAGCCATGTCTACGTGGTGGACTCCCTGTCCGCCTCGCTGGGGCAGGGGCTGCTGCTGTATCTGGCGGTGCAGAAAAAGCGGGAGGGTCTGTCCGCTGAGGAGCTGGTGCAGTGGGTAGAGGAAAACAAGCTTCACATTGACCACTGGTTCACCGTGGACGACCTGAACTTCCTGAAGATGGGCGGCCGCGTATCCGCCACCACCGCGTTTCTGGGTACCATGCTGTCCATCAAGCCGGTGATGCACACCTCCGACGAGGGCAAGCTGGTGCCCGTCAGCAAGGCCCGCGGCCGCAAGGCCAGCCTGCAGGCCCTCATCGACAAGGTGGCGGAGCTGGGCATCGAGCCCAGTGAGCAGGTGATGTTCATCTGCCACGCAGACTGCGAGAAGGAGTCCCGCGCCGTGGCAGAGGAGCTGAAGGCCCGCTACGGTGTGAAGGAGGTCTACATCAACTACATCGGGCCTGTCATCGGCAGCCACACCGGCCCCAACACCATGGGCCTGTTCTTCGTGGGCACCAAGCGCTGACACATGATTTCACATTCGGAGGGAACGCACATGGAATGGCTGGAGCTGAAGATCGACACCTCGCCGTCGGGGCTGGATGCGGTGACGGCACTGCTGGAGCAGCAGGGCATCACCGGCGTCATCATCGACGATGAAGCGGATTTCAAGGATTTTCTGGAGCATAACCGGCAGTATTGGGACTATGTGGATGAGGACCTGCTGCGGGAAAAGGCCGGCGTCAGCCGCGTCACCTTCTATCTGGAGCGGAACGAGGATGCCCTGAACATCGTGGCGCAGGTGCGCATCGCCATGTCCGCCCTGAAAAAGGAGCATCCGGAGTACGGCCCGATGCTGCTGACCATCGACAACGTGGCCGATGCGGACTGGGAAAACAACTGGAAGAAGTTCTACAAGCCCATGGAGATCGGGGAGCGGCTGCTGGTGGTACCCCAGTGGGAGGAGACCAAGGCCAGAGGGCGGATGAAGCTGGTGCTGAACCCGGGCCTCACCTTCGGTACCGGCAGCCACGCCACCACCCGTCTGTGCCTGCAATCGCTGGACAAGTACATCCATGGCGGCGAAAGAGTGCTGGATCTGGGCTGCGGCAGCGGCATCCTGTCCATCGCGGCGCTGGTGCTGGGGGCCAGAGAGGCTTTTGCCTGCGACATCGACGAGAAGTGCGTGGACGTGGCCTACGAGAACGCCGCCCTCAATGGCATCGGCAAGGACCGCTACACCGTGCGCTGGGGCGACGTGCTGACGGACAAGGCATTACAGGCGGAGTTCGGCGGCGACTACGACATGGTGGTGGCCAACATTGTGGCGGACGTCATTATGGGGCTTTCCGGCAAGGTGCGGCCCTTCCTGAAGGAGGGTGGTCTGTTCCTGTGCTCCGGCATCATTGATGACCGCGCGGAAGAGGTTTCCGCCAAGCTGCGCGCCGAGGGCTGGACCATCGTGGAGCAGCACGACTCCGAGGGCTGGTACAGCTTCCTGTGCCGGTAAAAATCAAAACCTCCGGCTAAGCCGGAGGTTTGGTCTGGCCCTATAAGGGCCTATTA
>ENA-OUQH01000080-OUQH01000080.1-human-gut-metagenome-genome-assembly--contig:-NODE-80-length-81229-cov-9.306859_pt1 | contig 81229 bp, 82 predicted proteins | sample MGYA00237948_ERZ548828 | MGnify/ENA primary metagenome ERZ548828 (study PRJEB26490, sample SAMN05194711) | human gut metagenome | biome: terrestrial biome; feature: human-associated habitat; material...
CAAGACGCACAGAACTGCCGCTTTTCGGGGATTGCACCACCAGATGTGTCCCGGAGGCGTCCCGTACACGGGCAGCCGAGCGCTCGATTCGCAGAAAGCCGGAACGGTAGTCAATGTCGCTTTTGCGCAGGGCGCAGATCTCACCAAGCCGCAGCCCTGTGTTCAGCACCAGAAGGATACATAGCCCCGTGATGTCCGGAGTCTCCAGGATCTTCTGCGCCAGCAAGGCTATCTCGTGATCGGAGAATACTTCGATCTTTTTGCCGTGATATGCGGGTAGCTCCACATCCCTGCCAGGGCAATCACAATGGCATTTCTTTTTCGCCACCTTGAAAATTGTCTTTAGCAGCACACCAATATCCCTCGCGGTTTTGCTGGATAGACCTTTGTCCTGTAGGCTCTTAAAATATGCAGAAAGTTTTTCCGCCGTCAAGTCGCGGAGCAAAATTGATCCCAGATCCGGAATGACATAGTGGTTTGCCATATACTCGTAACGCCCAATCGTTGAAGCCTTCAGTTCACCGCGCCGGTCTGACAGGAAGAACTTGACCGCCTGAGCCACTGACATTTCACCTGTTAGTATGGGTTTCTGCGGGATAGCTTCTTCCGTTTTTCGCCGTTTCTCGCGGCAAGCTGCATAACTTTTGGCATATACATAGCCGTACTCCGCCTTACCAGCAGGTGTCCGACCGCGAATATAGCGACCTTCCCACCGGCCATCCTTGCGCTTGTAGATGTTTTCCCCGCGACGTGGCATACGCTTCCCTCCTGACGATAATTTTGACGGTAAATAATAGGATTACGCATCGTTTTCGGACAGTAGTTTCCAAATTGTGGAAACTACTGTCATTTGACTTTGCAGCATCGCAGAAATTTTTTGCTTTTTCACAATTTTTCTGCTTTTTCCGTTGACTTCTTTTACGATTCAAGGTATAGTAATAAGCGAAGTTAGTGTAGTCATACTATCGTGAATTGCATTTGATTTACGAAAACATATTTTTGCTTCGCGCAGCCGTGGGCACTTGTGCCTGCGGCATTCTTGTTTTTATATAAGAAAGCACTGATACTATTCTCTATACCATGATAATATCACATCTTCCTTGCGTAATTATGGCGACAGCGGTCGAAAATGCTCGTCAATCTGTAATGTGGTCAGCTTTGTGGGATGTAGCACAAAAACCGCTTTATGTGCCACGCCCACAGCATAAGCCAACGCCAGATCCTCGGCATCTCCCACAGCAGGGCCATCAAGATCATATACGCACAGCACAATGTTTGCCAGGTCAATTATTCTCTGATAGGCGTTGAGCTGCGTGTCACGCTCCCCCGGTGAACAGACAGCGGTCATACCAGTACAGCTGATCAGCATATCAAAATACCGCTCTCGTAAATAGGGCGCCCACTTAGTCGATTGCTCCTCGTGGGGCGTATAGCAAAAGAGCATCAGGTCATGGTCGGTCGTCCGCAGACCATTGACTATTTCACCCGCATACAATCCCACACCGCAGTCACAGGCGGTCAAGAATTGCGATACACCTCCCTGACGTAACACCATAACCTGCTGCGCCAGCTCGATTTTCATTTTCCGGCAGCCACTATCTTCTTCATCAAACCCCCACGGATATCTCATAGGTGATTGTCCTAGAACTGCACAGCGGAACGGTTGACCTGCCATTTATATCGTCTCCTACCTTACCGATTGTATTTCGTCTTAGCCGGTAAGTGTTCGTTTGCTATATATTATATTATTGTCACTATCTCATGTCAAACGCTTTCTATTTCAGACAGAAAGTGCAGTGCAGAAACAGTATACTTTATTCATACCACGAAAGGTCAAAGGACTACCGTATGAGTAAAACTGTTTCGTTCAAAAACCACGATCGTTTTGTACAAATCGGCATTGCCATTGTCGCACTCCGCAAGCTGTGCGGTATGTCACAGGAAAAGCTGGCAGAGAAGGCAGGTATCAGCCGTTCACTTTTAAGCGTGATAGAGGCACCCGGCACAGCACATAACTTCACACTGGATGTGTTTTTTGATATTGCAGATGCTTTGAATGTCGATCCTGCGGATCTTATCAGCGCATCCATGATCCCAGAAAAAATGTTGAAAGGCCGCAACTCAAAGGAATAACCTGCCACTAGACACCGTATACCGATAGCGGGCGCATCTTGTAAAGATGCGCCCGCTTCTTATGTGCTATGTTTCAAGTCAAAACATGTTTTGATTGTATATTGCTAGTTCTGATGCGCGAATAGCTGCCACGGAAGATTCCCCCACTTGGTGAGAATTGTTTTCTCTGGCCGCTGTGCGGCAGGCAGTGCAGCGCATTTCTTGCAGATGTGCGTCGCAGGGCCACTGTCCAAAAAATTTGCGTTCGGTTTGTATTCTCCGCACACCTTACAGTAATGCTCGTGCCTCTTGTTCATAAATCCTGCACCTGCTTCCCAAAATCGAATTATTTTCACTTTTGGGAAGCAGACGACCGTTCTGCCAACCAGTCTGCAATATCCACGATTTGAACACCCTCGTATTGGTACGCTTCATCCCGGATTCTGGCAAGCAGCATCTTCGGATAAGCGTCTTTGATTTGGAGCAGCGGACTTACTTCGCGCTCAAAGGTTCTTGCGTCGCTGATGTTGTCTGAAACCTGAATATAAAGCTTTTCATTGCGCTTGATGGCGACAAAATCTATCTCTTTCTTGTACAGAACCCCGACATAGACCTCATACCCGCGCCGGAGCAATTCAATAGCAACGATGTTTTCCAATACGCGGCCATAATCCAGATTTTTGGTCCCCAGCTTCGCATACCGGAAGGTGTGATCGCTCAGATACAGCTTATCATTGGACGCCAGATATTTTTTCCCCTGAATGTCATACCTGCGAACACGGTAAAAAGCAAAGGCGTTGCACAGATATTGCATATAGTTGCCGACAGTTTTGTGGTTGATCTTGTCCTTGTTGTTTGTGAGTGCATCCGCGATGTTTCTTGCAGACGTAAGGTTGGAGATATTGTCCATGAGAAAATCGACAATGCGGTTCATCAGGATCGGATTCCGGATTTTATATTTTTGCCGGATGTCTCTGACGATCAAGGTATCGAATACATCCGCGATATAGTCGTATTTGGCTTCCGGGTCTTGATAAAGATACGATCCCGCCATGCCGCCCTCTCTCAAATACCGGGAGAAAGCTGCATACCTGTCCGTGAGGGAATAATACTCGCAGAACTCACTGAAAGAGAACGGGAACACCTTCACTTCAAAGGTTCGACCTGTGAAGAGCGTGGCAAGGTCTGAACTCAGCAGGAAAGCGTTAGAGCCGGTAATATAGATGTCGAATCTTTCCTGCGCATGGAGGTTGTTGATGGCAAGCTCAAAATCGGGGCACATCTGCACTTCGTCGATCAGGACAAAGTTCTGTTTGCCATCGACATAGGCGCTTTCAATATAATCATTCAGAACATGATAATCCTTGAACTTCTCGTACTTTGTCAGGTTGAAATTGATATGCAGGATATTTGCGTCCGCAATATTTGCTTCCACATACCCTTTGAAGGCTTCCAGCAGCTTTGACTTTCCGCAGCGCCGGACACCCGTAACTACCTTGATATCCGGTGTTCCGATCACTCCAATCAATTTTCGGAGATACATACCTCGGTCTATCAGCTTCATTCTCATCACCTCTGCGCTTATTATACCCATTCTATTTCCCAAAATCAATATTTTTTCGATTTTGGGAAATAGAATTGCAAAGGAAAAACGGGAGCGACCAGAAAGCCGCTCCCGCTGACATACCATCGTTATTCGTCTATATCGAAGTCTGGGAACAGTTCCGTTTATCGGACTGCTCGTCGGTGATGCCACGCAGGTTGCGCGGGACGCCGTGGGGCAACGCCTGCATCAGACCGGCATGGGTGCTGGTATTGTAACATGTACATCAGGTCGATCTAGCCAAAAAGATGTCCAGATTGATGTGGACTATCAATCAAAAGCTATAACTGCGTATATGCCTGTAAAGCTCCCGTTTATGCGCTGCGGCTTTGGCACTTTGCATTCGTGATACTTTCGGTGTGACTGACTTATCTTCCAGCTGAGGGAAGTCTCACAGCGACCTGCTCGCGGGGCATCAGACCCCATTCACTTTCATCTCAGTGCCATGGCACCTTGAACCGAAAATACTATTCACTAATCGGAAGCCGCACTCATAATAACCACTTTTTTCCATTTTTGCAATAGGGAATTTGGGGGGAAATCCATCTCAAATGAGTCAGACAGAAAAAGAGATTTCGCCAAAACGCCAGAAATAAAGGCTTTGCGGCTTTTTAGCATGAAGCCTCCTCATGATTTTAACGCTAAAAATGACGAAGCAAGGTCTCACTTTGACCTTACCTGCTGTGCCCTACATTGGAACATACTCCCCAAAAAGCGGAATAATTCTTGACAAAACGTTTTTCCACTGCTAGATTGTCCGTATAGTTTTATCAAAGGCAAATCAGTGGGGGAAAATATATGCTGAACATGAAACTGGGCGAAAAGCAATTTCAGTTTGCAGAACTGGTGTGGCGTTATGCACCGTTGCCGTCATGTGAATTGGTAAATATCTGTCAGCGCGAGCTGAACTGGCAAAAATCTACCACCTATACAGTACTGCGGAAACTGTGCGAAAAGGGGCTTTTCAAGAACGAAGACGGGCTTGTTTCAGTTCTCATGACACGAGAACAGTTCTTTGCCGTCAAATCGGAGCGGTTTGTAGAGGAAACTTTCGGCGGATCGCTTCCTGCCTTTATCGCAGCCGTTACTTCCCGTAAAAAGCTGTCTCCAGCAGAGATAGATGAGCTTGAAATAGTAATCAACAACTCGCGGAAGGAAGGAACGGCTGAGCCAAGCGGCATGAGCCGGACGGCAAAAGTCAAGTCCGAGTAATAAACAAAGGCACAGCCGTGCAGGCCATCATTTTACTCCTCAACTGCGGTGCAATGCCGCAGACAATGCGTAAGGTCGGAACACAAGTCTGCGCTTATCAGGACAACACTTTACAGGTATAATTGGCCTAATAAATTGCTGGACAGTAAGAGAAATTTTGCGTATATTATAGCCAAAGAGTACTATGAAAAGGAGGAGGCTACTATGGAAAACAGGATACCTTCTGATACGATTTTAGTAAGAGAAGCCCGAAGAGCTGTGTCAGCAGAGCTGAAAAAAAGCGTGCACTGAACAAGCCGATTGCAGAATTTGATCCGAAGGCAAAAAAAGGTTTATTTGGTCTATAGCAATGGCGAAAGAAAAGAGTTTGGATCAGCCATGCAGAGAGGGCGATACAGTGAACGCTGCAAGTAAAAAGCCAGAGATTATTGTGTTTGCAGGGCCAAACGGATCAGGGAAGAGTACAATTACGAAGCAACTCTTGTCAATTGTTCATTAAGATGCTGAAGCCCAGCATTGTGGTCATCTTCAACGAAAGCAGGAAGCGCCCTTCATAATCTGAAGGGCGCTTCCTGCTTTCATACTATACTGTATACTGTCACACGACCTGATCATGTGCAATGTCAAATCGGCTATAGCTGTGTATTTTCTTTCTGCTCAAACCAGTGTTCAATCGTTTCGATTGCCTGGATCGTCTGAACATCTTCACTGCAGCTTGAAATGAACTGATGGCCACGGTACACGCAGCCCTCTCTTAGATATAAATTCTCGGCGCGCATCATGCGCCGCAGGTGTGTGATCAGTTCCCGTGGTGTCAGAGATACCTGAATGCCGGGGAATTCCTGTGTATCAAATTTGAGTTTCATTCTTTTATCACTCCGTTTTCTATTATCATTATTTTCATGGTTCATATCCATGTATGGCTGCCTCCGCTTCAGAAGAATCGATCCTGCGTATCCGCGGTCTCCTCACGAGGCGATGAAGGCGCTGCTTTATGCTGCCGGCCCGTCATATAAAATGCTGTCAGCCAAGCAGCGTAATGGGTTTTGGTCATAAGCATCAGCGCACTGAAGGACTCAAATGTCATACTGACAGAGACATGGTTCTCCGGGTTCTTTCCAAAACGCGGTACGATCAGTCCCTTTTCATTGGTTTCGCCGGGGCCGCTGTCGGCAACGAAAAGAAGATCCGTTTTGCTGCCGCAGATAAGCTGTGCGGTTCTTGACAGGCTTTTACCGTCCGCTCTTGGGCGGCCATATCTGGCAAGCTTCTCCGCCGCGGTCCCACCAAGGTGTTGAAAGAGCGGCGCGGAGTCACCGGTCTTTTTCCTGTTCTGCATCATGTACCGCAGCTCACCGCCGACCAGTTTCCGACATAACTCCAGCAACTCAGCGATATCAATATAGATCTGAATGCTGTTCGTCTGGCGCTGGCCGCTCGGTTTACTGAGATCATAGGACGCAAACGTGAAATGGGCTTTTCCGAAGCCGAACGAATCGTTTAAACTCTCCACGAAGCAGTTGCGTGCGTCAATACGGATGATCTGGTTTTGATTACGTTCTTCCGGCATTGCGAGCCTCCTTCCACAGCCTTGGTACTTCGTCCAGAATCATGATGAGCCGCTCGGCATTGCTCCGAAACTGTTCATCAAATTCTTTATGGATGTCGTAATCGATATACAGGGTCTGCCAAGTGATTGACCAGACGTGTTCCATAGCCTTGGCGGACAGCTTTTTTTCCAGTTTCACGAGTCTTTCCCTGACACGGAACATCACTTTTTGCCACGCAATAAAGCTTTCATCCCGAGCGGGCAGTCCAAAGCTTTCCAGCCAGTTGCGCACCGTGTGGGATTCTGAGGTGTCTCCACACATAAAAGGGTTCATGATATACTGGATCTCCGCATTGTCAATGGCTTCCTCGCTCATTTCTTTGGCATTAAACCTGACACAGCGTCCCAAAGGATACAGTGCGCAGACCGTGGGCTTGGCCCGGTGGACAGAGCACTTGCGATCCTTGAGCAGCGGGCAGCGCTTGACGGATCCTCGCGGCTTGAGCCGGACGATGGGGACACGAGAATCGCTTCCGATGTAAGTCTCGCAGTATTTGTCAAAAGCTTCCAACGGGGTAAGATCCAGTTCTCTGGAGATGTTGAAAACGTCTTTGGGGTTCAGCAGGATGTCTTCCCGATTAATACAGCACTTACCGCACTGATCGCAGTGGAACCGAAAGGTATCGTCGAGTCCGATATGCAGGTTATCAAAATTGTCTGTGATGTATTTTAATCTTTCATCCATTGGTTTTTCTCCTTTGTCATTTGAACGGTTGATTTGTGGCTCATGCTCGGTCAACAAGTGAGTTCAATGCCGATTTGAGCAGGTGGAGGTTTTTCTCATACTGTGATAAGAATGGCTGATCCAGGTTGAACTCAGAATACCTGTACCGCCAGAATAACAGCATCGCAGTCTTTTTATCGGATTCCGGCACCATGCGCATGAGTCGTGCGATCTCCGCTGCGGAGCCAAAATCCAGCTTCAGAAAGGCACGATCCTCCGCGGTGAAATACCGCTTCATCCACGTTTTTGTACAGGTGATCTTGCCCTTAAAGTGATGCTGTCTCTCTTTGCTGAGCAGAAACTCATATTGTCCGTTTGGCGTTATGCCTGCAACGAATGGGTAGATCCTGCATGCACGGGGCTTCGCCGCGTGGATCATACAGCGATTGTCTCGCAGAAAAATGCAGGCATCATCTGGACCGGTTGTTCTGAGCATGAGGATGAAGAATCCACATGCATCAAGCAGCACCAGTTCTGCATATTGCCCGATAAAGTCATCCGTACAGAAACTCTCTGAATCATGCTCCCGCAGATACCGGGCTATGTGATAGACATCCAGACTCTCCAGCGGGATACTCTGGTGAACGTGTCGGCAGCATTCGCCGCAACCGGTGCAGCGAAATGGGACATGTTCCTTCGGTGAGATCCTGCGCATGTTCATAAAGGCTTTTTCTGTTTGCATCTTGTTTACTCCTCTACATTACATTATCCGAAAGGCATTACTCAGGTGGATCGTCCGACTCAAAGCTGCGAAACCAAGCCAGTAGGACGGCTTTTGCGTCCTCGACTCGTCTCAGTTCGGGGAACTTCCTCTGGAGATAGGGTGTAGCGCCATACATATTGGTCTCACCAGACTGGCGCAAGCCTTCGAGGTAATCGAAGTAAATCTGATATTTTTGATTGCTGTCCATAACAAGCTTCTCCTTAAAAAGAGGCATCGGATTCCCCGATGCCTCTTTGTCCTGTGTTCGTATATGTAGCTGCGCCTACTGGCAGGGGTTTTCGCCACATATATCGAACGAGATTTGTTTGAAGCCAATTGGCTCACAATAGTAATACGTTTTCTCCTCCGAAGAATGACAAACGGCCACCACATCAGAAACGGACAGAGATCGGCCCTTATAGCCTTTGGGACGCGCCATATTGAAGATATAAAACACATCCTCCAGATTCTTCGCCGCGACCTCACCGGAAAAAATACAGTCATAGAGTTCTGTGGGGATTCGCCCGTTATAGGCCGATGTGATGTAGTTCAGATCCCGAAACGCGACGCGCGCCGAGTCTCGCTCCACATCGATCTGGTAGATAGCAATTTTCATGATGGCATACCTTCCTTAACATGGAGCTCCTCCGTTTTCATGCGCTGCAGACGATATGGCTCCGCGCATTGCGGATCCTCAGGGAACCGGCCATGCGAGTCGGGGATAATCACACGCAGCACATTGCGGCCGGTTTCCTCGAACAGATCAAGCCGGACATCACAATCCTCGAAGATACCCGACACCATTGCGCCGGGTTCAAAGCGTTCGCCAGCCTGAATGCGAAGTCCCAGTGTATTAAGGATCCTCGCTATCTCATGAGGCGAATAGGAAAGGACCAGCTGCAGATCCATGTGCTCATACGCGGCAAGTCCATGGGTATGGGCGTTGCAGATATAGGGCCGGAACCCGTTCTCTGTTCTTCCGCATTCATCGCAAGCTCCGTTTGCTACGAGGTGGATCACCCAGTCAATTTTATTGTTCATCACAAACCTCACATTTTCTGAATAGAGTAGACACTGTTTTGCGTCTCGATCACGGTTATTTGCGGTATGTCAAGGAGTACCGCGCAGACGGTAGATGTCTTGCGATACCCATTGGATTCCCGGATAAATGCGGGGGCACCTATGCAGACAGGAGCCATGAACCGCCCCTGCACTGTAATGGCTCGTTTTTGAGAATCATGCATGGTCGTTTTCCTCCTTCAGAATCGAATACATCTCACGCATAGCGTCGGTGAGATCTGCCGAAAAGCACTCCCAGTCCGAAAGAAATGTTGAAATGGATTCCGCGTCGTGAAGTGCAGCATCCGTCAACACAAGGAGCTCATAGTCCTCTTCATCCACGCTGTTGTACGGAAGACTCAGATACCCCTCTTTCACAACCAGAATGAAAGCGCCGGCATGCACACCGTCAGAGATCGGATACCGCCAGCACAGCTCATTCTTGTGTGCCGTGTAATAGCGCATCCGGATATCGCCGAGTGCTACGTCAGTGCCGCCATTATTGGCCAGATGTGTCAGGACGTCCTCCTTGGATAAGAGCGCTGAAGCATCGAGGTTCCGTAAGAGGCCTGTAGCCGAGTATGGATTTGTTTCGGCACTGGTGAAGCCGACCAGCCAAAGTGCATCTTCATCGACCAATTCACGTTCCCAGTCCGCCTGTAATGCGGATTTCAGCAAGAGCGCCCCGAGCGTCATTCCGAAGCTGTGTGTATCCTCCGAGTCCTCCGGCAGGGTCATTTCGCGTTCCTTTTCACTTGCATGAACGGCATCCAGAAGCCGATTCAATTCCCGAACGGAGAAGGTCCTGTGCTGCGCCCGAACGCCCCAGAAATCCAAGTCCTCAGGCCAGACGCGCAAAGAGCACCTGTATCCCAAAATCGACTTGATCTGTTCCGAAATAAGCGTTGCGATGTCATTCCACGAAATGCGGTACGTCTCAATTATCTGCGGTTTCTGCGGAGTTTCGTTCATAGTCTTTATTCCTTTCTGCCTGATATGGCTCATAATATTTTGTGTCGTCCTCGTCGGATGAATAAACCCCGATACAGAGTTCTCGATTTGGTTCCTGACCGATATTGTACTCCGCAAAGCAGATCAACTCCGGCTGTCCGTCCTGCAAGAGATACAGGTTGATGGCCGGATAGGTGTCCTCCGCATAGGCCACAGCTCTAAGGCTTGTACCATTGGGCAGCGGGATCGTTATATGCGGGTGTGATATGGTATCCAGCGTGTAGTTTTCCGAAAGAGAAAAGCGCTTTTTTGACCGGCTACCTTCCGCGTACCGTACACGCGCCTTGTCCAACTCGATCTGCAGCGCCGAAAATATCTGTTCGACGGCACTATCATCATAGGCATATACGCTCGTTGCAGCACAGTTGCCTAACAGTCTGAGCATTCGGATGATCTTATTGACGCGCGCTTCCGCAACGCGGCGGAAGCGCTCACTCTTGGTTTCTTTCATATTGCTGTCTCCTTTTTCTACGTATTCCGCGTGAAATGCGTATTTGCATGGCAATAAACGCATAAGGCGGGACATGTGGAAGGTTACTTTTGCTGGGTCAGATACAGGCTCAGGAATTTATCCTACAAGAATCGGATCTCCAGTGCGGTGATCTCGCCATCCTTTTTATGGGCGTAGACGCCATAGCCGCCGTCACCATACCCGGAACAGCTATAGAATCCATCATCTGTCAGCCATGCATCACCATGACGGACACGGTCACAGAACTGGCTCCATGCCTCGTCGCTGTAATCCGGCTTATCATGGAAGAAGCCGGCCATTCCGGAATCCACACCAATCGTACCGATCTCCTTCATGGCTCGCTGACGCGGGATATTTCCATCCAGATAGATGCCAATGATCCCAACCAGCTCACAGGAGTACGGATGCCCATCGCTGTACGTTCCTTTTTCGGTATGATGCCAGACCATGCAGGCATATGTTCCTGCTTTGATCTTCACATCGTTCATCCTGCACCAGATGTCTTTTTCATAACAGGGATCTGTAATATCCACACTGCCGTGAAAATCCATGACTCCGATTTGCTTTCTTCGCATTATGCTGCCTCCTTCTATTGCACATAAGGCTCTGCACGAAACTGTTTGCCTGTTCCGGAATAAGCGCAGTTCGCGCAATTCCATATGTCGGATTCATCGGGATGATGCGTAATCTCCACACATGCATTGAGAACTTTCTGGAATGCGCCATTGCTGTCGATTTCCCAGTCCTGTGTGACATGTGCCGTGACCACAAACCGTTTACTTCCGCAAACAGGGCAACGGTATATCCAGCCTTTCATCTTGTGGCCTCCTTGAAAACAGGCACGGAGCAGGTATTCTGCTCCGTGCCTTATTGTGGCTGCTGCGCAAATCAAGACAGCATATCCTCGAATTCCTGCTCGGTCAGCGTCTTTACGCCCAGCTGCTGCGCTTTGGTCAGCTTGCTGCCAGCCTTTTCGCCGACGATCAGATAATCAGTTTTTTTGCTCACGGCATTAGACGGATGCGCACCCAGAGAAAGCAGCTTCTCCTGAATGCCTTCTCTGGTATAATGCTCCAGCTTGCCGGTAGCGACGACGCTCTTGCCTGCGAACGGGTTATTCATGGTGGGTTCCATTGTTTGATTCTCCTTTTCGATAAATTGAATTTTAGACAGCAACGGACGCCAAAGGAGTGTCTCGTCTGCGTCCGTGTACCAAGTGTAAATGTTGTTGTGCATGGTTTGTCCGAAGTCCGGCAACTGTGTGAAATCAAAGTCATTGAGGATGGCCGACTCAAATTCGGACCAGGAACCATGGAAGAACTTGTCCAGATCTCGGCCGGCATGACGCCCAACCATGGGGATGCCCAGACCGGCGATGAACTTTGCCAACGTACAGCAGCGGCTTTTTTCGATCGCGGCCTGCAGGCGTTCGAAGGACTTCTCGCCGAAACCCTCCGTCTTGATGATCTCCTCACGATGCCGTTCCAGTTCATACAGATCGCCAAAATTGTGAACCCAACCATGGCCAATGAGCTTTTCCAGTGTTGTTGCCGAAAGTCCCTCGATATTCATGCGGGTCTTCTCGCAGAAATGCGCGAACTTCTGCACCAGCTTGGCAGCGCAGTGGGGATTAACACAGTATAACTGCCGCGTTCCACCGCTTGTACGCTTGACGGTCAGAGGTTCACCACAGCAGGGGCAGGTCATAGGCAGCACATATGTATTGCTCTGTGTCCTGTTATCTGCGATCTGCGGGATGATCATGTTCGCTTTATATACGCGGATCTTATCTCCGATACCAAACTGGAATTCATCAAAGACATCCAGATTGTGCAGATACGCACGGCCAACAAGCGTCCCATCGATGTTGACCGGATCGAACAAACCGGTAATGCTCACCATACCGGTTCTGGTCGTAGCCAGCTCCACACCTCGGAAATGCGTATCATACAGTTCATCTTCCCACTTGAGTGCGATCAGCCGATTCTCGTGATGACCGGTTGCGCCAAGGCTTTTTCCGTAGCGGATCTCTTCATATTCCATGATAAGACCATCCACCGGATATGCGAATTCTTTGGGCTTCATGCTTTCGACCGCATCACGGATCATTTGATCGTCGTGCAGCGCATCAAGATAGATGTACGGCACAATGGAAAAACCGTTGTCCTGCAGGAAGGCCTGTTGTGCCCGCTTGCTTTCCGGTTCCAGATAGTCGCTGACCAGCTCAAATGCCCAAAACTCCAGCCGACGCTTTTTCGACTCACTGGCATCGAGCTTGCGCACGCTGCCGGATGCCAAATGGCGTGGATGCGTATAGGGTTCCTCAAGACTGGAATTGATCTTATGGAAATTGGCCCAAGAGACAACGCCTTCACCACGTACCTCAAATGATTCCTTTGTTGGGACCGTCAGCGGTACATTCAGGAAGGCACGAACGGTATGCGTCACATCCTCACCGATAATGCCTTCTCGCCCGCGGGTAATAGCCTGCTTCAATTCTCCAGACTCATATCGCAAGACCAAGGTAAGACCATCCATTTTCCAGCTCAGCAATACAGGGCGCTTTGCTGCGAATTTGACAAGGTCTTCTACAGACTTGCTCTTACCGGCAGACAGCATCGGCTTCGTATGACGCACCTCTGCCAGTGTTTCCAGGATATCGCCGGATACCTTCTGGGTCGGAGAGCCAGAGAGCACCAGTCCGGTATCACGTTCCAGGGAGGAGAGCTCGTCTGTCAACTGGTCGTATTCCCAGTCTGACATGATCGGTTCGTCATTTTTGTAGTAGGCGATATCCGCCTCGGTCAGGCGTGCAATCAATGCCCGCATTCGTTCCAGAGTGATGTTGTGTTCTGCACGCATGGCACAGCTCCTTTCAGTTAATAGATTTTGCAGGGAAGTTGCTGAAGACGATTCAGTACCGCACGTCTCATATCAAAGACTTCCTATTGCAAGATACAGGGCGGATAGCTATGCAGTCGTGACAATGTTCGCAATACCGCTTTCCGTCACCGCACAAGCAGATATTCTTGTATTGTGCTGCGGTTAGTTCGAATGTGTTTCCACAGCCAACACATTGTACCTGAAGGATCTCCGCTTTCAGCAGTACGTCCGGACGATACTTTCGGTTAAACGGAATATAATCACACCATAGGGGATTATCCGGCATCCGTGAGACATGATAATCCAGCGCGATTCGCTCACTTTCCGAGGTATTGCGTGCCCATGGGCAGTGCTTCTTTATCCAATCTACGAGTTGGTGAAACAGTTCCTGCTCTCCGTACCGGACGATCAGTTGGCGGACAATGTGTCCCCATTCATCTGCTTGAATATCGCCGACATTGGTCGCTACCCCGTTGCGATAGCGATATGTTTTATTCCTGCCTTCACCGGAAACGAGTATGGCTTGGCCCGTAAAAAAGTGGATGCGAATATCTTCGAAGGTCAAGTCCTCCTCAGCTTTTTTGTGCTCATTCATCCGCACTATCCTCCAGCGAAAGCTTTCGGCTTTCCTCGGGGAGCACTTGCTTGAACAGTTCCATATATCGGCGAAAGCCCACCTTGTTCAATGGTACTCGTAAAGCTGCTTCACTCCAGCCGATCAGTTCTTCCTCTGGGATGTCATACTCGCCCGTAATGAACTTTCCGCCGTAATAATGCGGGCAACTGGGCTTGAGCATCTTCTCCATCTCCGACTTGGTGGTGATCGTCCCGATCATCCTGCACTTCTTTTCAGCAATTGCATGTATCAACTTCGGCAAATAGCCGTGTTGATCATACAGGTGCAAATAGCCCTGTAATTTCAAAACTGCGAGGAGACGAAGGTTCTTGGTTTGGTCAGGGATTGTTGCCATCATGATTTCCGCAATACACCGGTTGATCACAGGTAAATAATCGTCTTCCATAATAATTCCTTTCTGCACTTCTGCGAGTAATATCTATATAAACGGGTATGCCGTAAGGCACACCCGTAGCAAAGAGTTCGGGAGCTGTTCAGCTCCAATTTATATAAAAAAAGCGCTCAAAGGCCCGAAGTCCTTTGAGCGCTTTTGGATCCACAGATCCCAGATATGAAGAGATATGCAATGTAGGGATACAACTCCTCACACAACCAGTCTGTGCCTCTCTTCGTAAGAGGCAGCAGAAACAAAAAAAGTGGCTGAAGATGATTATCTTCAGCCACTTAGTAACTCGTCAACTTTAACTGCTTGGGAGCAATTACGATACTTACAATTGATATTATAGCATGGAACTTTGAATCCTGCAAGCATATGTTTATTTTGTTTCCGGCTCGTTTGAGTGTCTTATTTCCGGTCCGTTTGCAAATGCCAGCCATTTGGTATCATAGAAATCAAGATAGAAACGCTGCCCCACTTCGTTCTCAACGAATCGTGTTTGTACATGATACCATCCTCGGAGCTCCATACGCAGATGCGAGTCCATCGAAACGGGTTCGACCCACACAATATCGTAGGCCGCCAATTCATCTCTGCGCAAGGGTTTCTCCGTGATCGTACCGGGAATGACATGCGCCGGCGGCAGTACGTAGCAAGTATCAACCACTTTTGCGAGCGGCTGAGTTGCTCCGTCCGCAAAATGCAGCACACCCTCTATCGCATCCACCATGGCCCAGCCACGATCAATGGAAAACACAGGGGTTTCATGGAAAAGAGAGAGGATCTCAACAGGAATCGGCTGCAATAGGTCAGCACGATGGTATCGCTCTGCGGGCAGTCCCAGAAGATAGTCCACGCTCACACCATACAGCCCGGACATTCGAATCAATGAGTCCACAGACGGGTTCTTCCGTTCGCCCTCCCATGCGCTCAGCGTAGGCTGAGACACATTGAGTGCTCTCGCGGCTGCCGTAAGTGTGATCTTCTTTTGTTTTCTTGCCAATCTATACCGCCTTGCCGTAAGATCACCTCCTACAATGCGTAACACATATTATACCCGATGTGCTTACGTCAGGTCAAGCGGTTGCGCGGTTTTATATAGCTGCATACTCTGTTGCAATGCCTTATATTCAGTCGGCGTTTTCCCTTTCTTGAGTAAAGAGCTGATAGAAAATTTCACCATAGATTCCGTCGATTTGCCAATTTCCTTTCGCCACCATCCGTGGTATAGTAGAACCCGTGTGAATACTATGGGAGGGAAATATAATGGATCTCGACTTTACGGTAACAGATGAATGGCAGGGCCTTTCTAAGCAAGAACAGCAACAGCATCTTTTCCTGAAACAGAAAGGCATCTTGGATACTTTTCTCACTCGTAGAGTGATTTCACAAGAACAGTATGATCTTAGCCTCCACACGCTCACGGACCACATGGCAATAGCGCCGCAGCACGAACTGTAAGGCGAATCAATATAGAAAATCAATGCCCCCAGTATACTCAAAATATAAAAGAGAGCGGGTAAACAGGTTAATCAAAACGTGAAATGCCGTCTTCGACGATGGGCAAAATGTCATGCGGGACGCAGCAACTAGCATCGGTTGCTGTGTCCCGCATTTTTCGCAAAAGCGAAGTATTCTAGTAGAAGGCTAAGTGTAAAGTATGCTCTATAATGGCGAAAAACTCTCGTCTTTTTCAAATATTGCCGATGTTATGAATCAGGATCCATTAAAGCCGGTTGGACTACTACTTTTAGCATTACTTGAATTTGCAATTCAATATAGAGATTCCAGGGCGGTACTCAATCGCGCCCAGCAATTTGTTGTTAGCGGCAGCAATATGCATCAAATTATAGGATTCAAAACACCCAATCAAGGTTCCATCCCACCAAGGGATTGCTAAGTCCCAATAAGTATCCTGGTGCACAACTGCAAATGAGTTCCGAAAAGCATCCTTCATTTGCCGGTATGTGAGCCCCCGCAATGGTTTCTGATAGAGCAGATGCCGTCGGCTATCCGTGATGATTGCTTCCGACATATCATCCGCCAGATACATATAGCTGAACCCACTATCGCCAACGCCATATCGGTTGGCTATAGCTGCCTTGTGCCAGACGAAGATTTCATCCAATGGTTGGAAATCCTTATCCAGCTTCAAGTGCCGATTCCCACGCCAGATATAGCACTGGGGCTTGAAGAACCGCCCCAACTCTGGAAGCCGCTCCAGGAAGAAACCCTTTGTCACCCAGTACTGCTGGACGTCATTTTCATCATTTGAACCGCTAAAGCCCAGGTCTTCAGTTGCATAGAGAAAGTATCGGAACAGTTTTTCGTCCAGTTTCGGCATCAGATAGTACCAGGAGCGGAGATATACTCCATCCGCGCTGCACCGGTAGTAGGTGCAGTGTGGTTTTACCCTGGGCTCCTCTTTGCTGGAGTGCTCTACTACAGCCACCTCAACCTCATTTGCCCTGTAGTTGCCAGCTGCCAAGCGCTCGTTCGGGCCTGCCTTCGTCACAGTTATCAATTTCCCGCTCTCCACGTTGTACTCATAGCACTCATACTGGGTCGTAATCAGAAGCCGCTTTCCATCCTCGTGGAAGCACATACTCACAATCGTCTCGCCGGGCCGGATTGAGGAGTAGATTATCCTCTCCCGACTCGTTACCACGTCCAGGAGAACGACCTTTTCGTGATCAGGCCGGGCAAAGCACAGAGCCAAAACACTGTGGATGTCATCATAACTGACCAGGTCAATCAGATACTCTGGGTCATGCAAGCAGAACTGGGTATACAACTTCGCCGGAGATCCCCGGAAGATGGAAACTCCATTGTGCCGATGAACTAGGATTGCCAGTTCTTTTGCACTGTCAGGGAAAAACGCAGTGCAGTTGTAGTAGACACAGTTGTACTTACGCACCAAAGCGTCATTTTCCGTGTCCCACTCGTAGGTATTAGAGTCATTTCCCACAATAAACCGGTTCATTGTGGGAGTTACAGCGGTCTTGAACTTCAACTCACCACTCAAGTCTGAGTTCGGGAGCAGCTTTTCCACACCCTCTATGGAGTAGGTCATCAGGATTTTTCCAGCCCCACTTGCGTCGATCACCGCGGTGAAGCATACATTTGGGTACATGATATAGTACTCGTTCCGATGCTCCGGGTGTGGGTGAATCTCTGCTGGAGGGATGCCTTGCCCGGCCAGCAGCTCCTTCAGGATGATAGTCCGCTGCAGGGACACGCAGTCAAACCGCTCGATTTGATGCCCGTCATGATTATATATCAGAAAGCTCTTGGTTCTGTAGTCATATGAGATGGTCGGTGCCACGCCGGGTTCTCCGGTATAGAAGTACAGTGTGCGCATTTCGCCCGTTGTGAAGATAAGGGAACAAAGCGCGCAAGGGATACCGTCCGGAAAATCCTCTTCGTCCTCCTCGTCGCTACTATAATCGCAGCCTTCATCATTATCCCATGTCTCCATTAGAGCCGCATCTGTCTCATAGGTGTTGTACTCTGCGGTATAGGCAAAGACCTCAGCGTTAGCGGAGTCGGCATAGAGCTCGCTCTGCGTATAGAGGTCGAACACGCCGCTATGGATCGGCTTCCCGGTTTCAATGTCAATACAGTAAACGCTCTTATAATCACAGAGGATCAGGAGACTACGGGAATCCCCGGTAAACTCAAAATAATTAAGTGTATTGTGTGTTCCTAACGGCACAATCCGCTTTGGCGGTAGGGTAGGGGCGGTCAAATCGAACAGATTCACATAGAGGTGGATGCCATCGGGGCAGGACTCCTGGACCTTAGCCGCCAGCCAGCGCCCGTCATGGGACACCTTTACGAAGCCTTTGGTAGAAAAGTCGGAAACGCCCAAGGGATCTCCGGATCTCATCTCATACTCCAGCTTGCCAGACAGCGCATCCCAGCACTTGATTACCCCTTCGTCGTCAATGGTGAAACATTGCTTCCCGCAATAGCAATACTCCATAATAGCGCCCTGGTGATCCTCGGGCTGGAAGTTCTCCTTGCATATGATTGAGTGGCTGAAGTTGGCAGCCAAGATTTCGGTCTTTCCCCTCTTGCTGCAGTTGATATTGAAAAAGCAGCAGTTGTGCAGATCCAAACCACTTAGGTTCATCCCAGAATACTCTTTCCGCCCAAGCAGAATAGCCGAAAGAATGTTCGGCAGCATATACCGTGTTTCAATATCTTCCTGGCGTAGTTTGCGGCAGTAGTCGATGGCATTCGTCAGTACCCGAGCCTCGTCATACTCCGGCTGGGGCAGATACCAGTTCTGGCTTTTTTCGTCCAGTTGTGGCTGGTTCCGGTGCTCCATCAGAATTTCACTGATAAACTGTACTTTTTGGGTTTGCCAGTACCGCATGTCCAGGAAACGTCGAAAACTGTCCAGTGCTAAGGCACTGCGGTACGAGTCAGAAAAGGTCCCAGCCGGCACGCACTGAAGCATGGCCAGCAGACTCACATCCCACATAGCGGAGAAGTAGTCCCGAAAATGGTGGTGGCAGAATGAATATCGAATCCGATCCGCAAAGGCACCTTCATTGATTTGATACTGGTATACAATACCGAGATAGTCATAGGCACAGGCCAGGATGGTGGCCGTCTCCAGCACTCCATCTTGACTATAAAATGACGCAATAGCGGCCCGCAGCACCGACCCGCTGTATTTAAAGTCTGGGAATGGATTGGTTTCACTGCCCGCGAACATAGTTTTAATGCACTGCATGGCCTCGCCAATCAGCGTCTGGAGCATTCGCTCGTTCATAAAGAAGGTATCTTTGTTTTCAAAGGACCAGCCGATATATGGAATTACAAAGTCCAGCACAACCGCGATTTGCTGTTCTGTCAGGTTGCTACTCCTGATTTCCGACATTCTGGCTCGGACGTTATAGAAAGAAGAATTCTTGTGGAAGAAGCAATACAGAATTTCGCCCGCCGTCTCGGGCAGGAAATAATCCTGCCCCTGTTCCGCTGAGAACATACAGAGGTAGAGGGGAATCCTCAAGCATTGCATGAGGGAATCGCAGGCCCGCACATTGCCGATAACCGGCTGTGGGATGCCACACATTTCCAGATGTGCAAGAATCTCTTTTTCCTTCAGACCAACCACACGAATATTCCGAAATGTGGAGGCGTAGTAGGCCGCCTGGGTCTCCCTACTGGTTGTGATGATTCGGACATTGGGGTATCTGTCTGTGTGCAGCACGGCTATCTCATTGCTCAAATCAGCACGGATAGATCCACTAGCCCGCACCTCGTTAAAGCCATCCAGAAGGAGCAGATATTGGGGGTTCCCGTCATTGGGAGTACGCTGCAACTCCTTCTCAACAGCATCGAGTGTTTGTGGTGATACCGAATCCAGTGTGGAATGGTTCTCCCAGATTTGACCAATGTACCGAGTAATGAAATTGGTTTTCTCAAGCCCGTCGTTATACCAGTTCCCGATATGGTCTGGGCAGCGGTTGAGCTCGATGAAAAACGGGACAGGGTGGTTGCTCATATAGCCCCGTTCGTTGCCGTCCGGCGTAAGGAACTCTGCCTCCATCAGATTCTGTAGGAATGTCGTCTTCCCAATGCCGCCGTCCCCGATAATGGCAATGTCAGTATCCAAGTGGGCACAGAGATCTGCCAAAGGCGCAACAGTCCCATCCTCCGTCTTGCCGCGGGTCTGGAAGCGGCCTGTCTCTACATGTCCCTGCGGCAACAGGCGCTCAATGATGTTCAGATTATAGAAACGGCCGCCTTTCCTATGGGACGCGATATAATTCAACTGTGCGGCCATCCAGAGTTCTTTCTTCAAGGTCAATGTTGCAGCCGGGGTGTCAAGGTACATATATGCTACATTGAGAGCACAATTGTGTCGTCCCTTTTGAGCATTCTTTCCGTATTGGGCAGTGTTATAGCTTCCGCACACAATACAGGCGGCAATAAAGCGTGCTAGTTCGGCAGCTTGTGCAGGGTCACAGGCTGCCATTATTTTTTCAATATTTGACTGGCCGGTATACGGACAGTTCTTGAGTAAGCAAACCAACTGCTCATAAAGAATGCTGTGGTTTCCAATGACAGTGAGGAGGTTCGCCTGGATATTGTCGCACAGGTGCCGAAATCCCTCAGGCCCGCATAATTCGCGCATCAGAGCGTTGTTCAAAGGACGTGAACCAGAAAATATCTGCTTGACGATATCATCCAAGCCAAAATCATTATCATCCAAAATGCCATGGAGAAGCTTCGCATACAGATCTGTCCTACGATAGCCCAAAGGCTCCGTTTGAATTGCCAAAACTCCTAAAACATCCGCAAGCAGCATAACACAACCTCTTTGTCACTTAAATGTCCCCGTTCCCGTTACTGCAATCTAGGTTGCAGCACTGTAAAATCACTTACAGAGATTGAACGTTCAATGTAATTAATAATATCACACACTCCCATACATTTTCAAACTTTATTCATTTTTTTATTTATGCGCGACGATATAGAAACAATAGGAGGTAGAAATATGGTCGAATTCTGGAATATGGTATGTTTGAGATACGGGTCAATTATCAACTGGTATTGGGGCGAGTTTGACGGCCCCATGTCTTCGCTGGCCGCCCTTGTGGTGATGGCCCATGTCACAGACGGTATGTCTGCAATAGTTGACCACACATCGGCTGGCAGGACGGTGGTTCTGGACATCTTTAAGAGCATCCTGATTTTCATTTTGGTTGGTGTCGGGAACATCCTCGATACCACTGTTCTGACGAGCGCACCAGTCTTGCGCATGACAATCATCTTTTACTATCTTTCGGTTGAGGGGTTAATCATCTTGGGAAACGCCGTACACTTGGGACTCCCCGTGCCGGAAAAGCTGAGAGAAGTGTTGGAGCGCTTGCGTCAAAATCGAATTAGAGCAGAATAGCGCAAGAATTCCAACGAAAAACCACATCAGCCAACTCCTTATGGGGATGGTCGATGTGGTTTTCCTTGTGGGCACGTTTTTTCAACGCGCCCTCCTTAATTTTTAATGCGGAGCATAGCGGAATTCGACGCCGACATATACTGGCATATACTGACTCATAACGAATAAAACGCAGCAAGTGCAGGCTGTGCTATAAGGTATTTTCTGGTTCGTGATATCCGTGCTGCAACACACTTGGCACTTTCTCCCAATACTTGGCCGATCTCTGCACAGGAATAGCCCTCGGCATTGAGCCGGATCGCACGGATCCCCTTGGCCATCGCGTCAGTGGCTTCCGCCTCGATTTTGCCCAAAACCGAATGCAGATCACTGTATTCCTTCTCCTGCTGCCGAACATCGAGTATCTCTGGGACCAGTTCACATTCTCTGCCGGCGCGTCGATTTGCATAGATCAACGCTGAGCATATCTCGTTCCAGATCAGTCGATATGCAAAGGTCGAAAAGCAGCCGCCTTTATCACTGCTCGCCGCTTTGCACAGTCCGATGCAGCCGATTTGATACAGATCGTCATAGGTAAAGAACCTGAGCTGGTCGAGTCCATGTACCTTGTCTTTAATAACCTTTCCCACAAGTCCCATATTCTCTTCTACGAGCTTCTGCTGATCTTGAGTAAGGGTCATGACACCGCGCCTCCCTCAGAGAAATGGGACTCGGCCGCATGCATCCTGTTCCCCTGTGCCAGAAGCCTTTTGCTCTCTTTGATAACTTCGCCACAGTAATACTCGCCCAGTAAACCGATATGCGCCTCCGAAGGAGGTATCTGCAGCAATTCCGCCAACCACAGATACGCCTCTTGCTTACTCATGAGCCCGCTGCAGTATAGTTGATTGAAGTAATGGTGGGCTTGGTATCGAAGCTTGCGCAGCTTGGAATTTGCCAAAGTACCTACAGGAATACTGGTTCCGGAATGTGTCCGGACATAAGCATCACAACGTGGATAGTTGCTGCAAACATAGAGCATGGTGTGATTGGGGTTTTTGCGATAAATCCCATCCGCTGAGCGCAACACTGCAGTTCCACCACAATATTGGCAACGCATGCGGGTCGGGTCAATTCCTTTCTTCTTACATTTCATATTTCGATTCACCTCCATTTGGGTATAAAAAAAGGCCGGAAAACTGCATGACAACAAGAACAGCAAAGTCGGTTTCTAAATACCGAATACGTTCCTGTCATCATTACAGCCTTCCGGCCAATGACGTCAGTTGTTGCTTGCGCCGTGTGGATCGCTCAGTGCGCAAAATCCGTAACAGTTCCTCTCCCGCGGGGAGAGTCTAACTCCGGGAGCTCTTCCGAAGTACTGAAAGCCTGAGCGCAAGCCCCTGCCATGGTTATAGATTAGCATACAGCGTCCTCGATGTCAAGCCTTTTTGGAATATTTTATCTATTTTCATCTCGCTCATTCCTCTCTGGCTTGTGTTTTGCCTGCTTGGAAGGAAAACAATCGCGCTGACGGACAGCTCAATACTCGTCTTCATCCTCATCATCTAAGAGCGCGTCACCCGAGGAGTGACGACGGCTTACAATGCGCATGGTAAGCAAGGCACCCAGTGCAAGGAGAAGTCCGCCGCCGAAGAGAACAAGATGCACAACAGGAATTCCGCCAACTGTATTGTGCCGGGGTTCCGGATTCTCTGTACCCTGGGTGATATCGTCCGCATCAGTTGCCACGTCATCCTGCTCTGCAGGGACGGGGGTATCATCTGGGGGTAATACGGTAACACCAGAGTTCACACATGATAGAATATAGGTCCCGCTGCTGCCCAGTTCTGTGCGGAGAATACCGTCTTGTCCCACCGTGATCGTTCCGGGATATAGACCGGCATTCGTTTTGAGCTGAAACTCTGTCCCAGCCCATTGCTGGCCAAGCTGGATTTGAAGAACGACCGGCTGCGCCACCTGCAGTTCTGTGCCATCCGTATCGTCACCTGCCGCATAGGTAATACTCGTACACATCAGTAGGCAACAGGCAAATAACATGATCTTGCCGATCCAAGTTTTTCGCATAAACTTCTCCTTTCGTTTCAAACAAAAAAAGCGGTCTGATTTCTCAGACCGCTTTTTCAAATATCTCAGTTTCACTTGATGGATTCTTTGAGCGCCTTACCAGCCTTGAATACGGGTGCCTTGCTGGCAGGGATCTCAATTGCTGCTCCGGTAGCCGGATTCGTGCCAGTTCTGGCAGCACGCTCCTTTACCTCAAAGGAGCCAAAGCCGACCAACTGAACCTTACCGTCTGCCTTCAGAGTCTCTACGATACCGTCAAAAACCGCATTCACCGCGGCCTCTGCGTCCTTTTTGCTGAGATTTGCTTTCTCGGCAACATAGTTAATAAGTTCTTTCTTTACCATTGCTGCATTCCTCCTGTTGTACATACAACTCTACGTGGCATTCGAGTTTTCTCGCTTATTATACCACGAGATATGCCGATTGCAACCCTTCCACAGGGACCATACAACAGGTCGTTTACGCCACTCTGCGCTCACACTTCATCGCGGTCACAGGGGCGGGTAAAGAAGAAATCCACTGCAGCAAGTACGATCAGTATAATACAAGTGATTCTTTTCACGGTTATCCTTTTATTTTTCAGTGCGTACACAGTACACCACATATCTCTGTCGCCCACCCGAAGCGTAGGGGTGGCAGGTCAGCAGCGTCAGCAGGTCGCGGCCCTGCTGGATTTTGATCATGTCCACTTCATGGGGCTGGATGATCTGAATGTCTGATACCGTGTAGGTCAGTGTTTCCCACAGGTTTGTGAGCTTCACGGTATCGCCCACCTGCAAGCGGTCTATATGCCGAAAGTAATCCGCGCCTTTCCAGCCACGGTGGCCGGCAATGACGCAGTTGGTGCTGTCGCCGCCGATGGGCGCGGATGTGTTGCCCAGCACCGCAGCACCTGCCGCGAGATGGGCATTGGACGCGCCCAAGTATACGGGCATGGTCAGCTCCATGGCTGGTATCTCTAAGACGCCTATAATCTCATCCTCAATGCCGTAGGCGGTCAGGTCGGCGGCGGGTTTTTCGCAGGCTTCGAGGTCGGTGAGGTCGGATTGCTTTTCGTTATAGATACGCCGATTATAGGTTTGCAGGTCTGCCAGCAGTTCGGGGTACTGCTGCTCCGGTTCGTCGCGGTCGGCCAAGAACTCCTGCACGGCAGTTGCGGCGTTGCTCTGGAGCCTATGTCCTGTGAACACCGGCCACAGCATCACGCAGATGCCTGCCACCGCCAGCAGCGCCGCCAGTACAAAGGATGCCTTACGCATGGCGCTTCCTCCTCACTAAGAAGTAACCGCCGCCAATCACTGCTGCCACGCCAAGGCCGATGCTCAAGCCGATAAGATAGTGCTGCGTCCACGAGGATGCCGCTGGTTTTTCTGCGACGGCAGTCGCTTCCTGCTCTGGGGTATAAGGAACGCGATGCCCACGAACTAAAAGCCGGTGGGTGTTGATGCCGAAAGGCGTACATGTCACCAACGTTACATAGTCCTTGTCATCCTCAATCTGGAGCAACAACGTATCTGTCGGCAGTACCGTATTGATGGCATCTACCTCATAGGCCAGTACCTCGCCCAGCACATGGATGTAAAATATATCGCCCTCTGTGAGCTGGTCAATGTCCGAAAATAGCTTGGACGATGCCATTCCACTGTGTGCTGACAGCACCGCATGGGTACTGCTGCCGCCTACCGGCAGAGATGTACCTACAACATGGCCCACGGATTTTTCCAATGTCTCTGCACCCGTACCGTGCTGCACGGGCAAGTACACATTGATTTTGGGAATGTCAACGTAGCACATGACACCGCCCACGGTGAGCTGCTCGGTGTAGGCCAAGGGAGGGGCAGATGCCCCTCTCTCAGAGATCGTCGCATTGGCCAGCATGGCATTATACTGCTCTGCGGCCTGCCGCTGGACGGTCAGCTCGGCATCATCGGTATCCTCGATGGCTGCGGTGTAGGTTGTCTCCACGTCGGAGTGGTACTTTTCACTCATCAACTCACCGATCAGTGGATAGAGAAGCAGCCCCAGCGCCACAACGCCGCAAGCCGCCGCCAATAGCCAGCGTTTCACTGCTCGCTCTTATGCTTGCGGGACTTGACCACGATGAAAGCCGCTGCGCTCAGAAGCAGGACACCGCCCACCGTATACATCCAAACACCCCGGCCACCAGTCTTGGGCAAGTTAAAGCCGGGGTTGTTCAGCACAGTCAGAGGCACGATGGCGTTGCCATCGGTCATAGTGACGTCCTTGCCGTTGACGGTGGCGGAAGCGGTCAGCAGCTTGGTAGCGCACTGCTCACAGGTGCCGCTCTCGCCAGTCTTGATAACGAGCTCGATGGCGTCCGCGAGGAGAATGTAACCCTTATCGGTAGCAACCTCAATCAGCGAATATGTGTCATCCTCCAGCCCTTTCACGATAATGTGGCCGCTGCTGTTGGGGATAAAGGTCGTGGCATTAGACTTTTTGCTAGTGATGCCCTTGGCGTAGTACACGCCATCCTTCAGGTCTGCGATGATGTAGCAGTTGTCGGTGTCGTTGTGCAGCAGGAACTTGACGTTCTGGATGTTACCCTTGCCATCGCTGAACTGCTTCAGCACATCAATGCCGTAAGTATACACATGGCAGCAGTCCTTCAGAGTATCGTAGTAAGTAGTGTTGGTACGCTTCCAAGTCAGTACGACTTCGTTGGGATTATCCTTGTCGCCCATCTGTGCGTCGGCGGTCAGAGTGGCGGCGTAGGTGATCCGCATGGTGCAGTCGGAGTAGCCACGCTTGACGCTGTCGGTATACACGCTCTCGGACTCGTTGATCTCGCTCAGGCCGGATTCGGTCATCTTGATAGTCATAGAGTTCTGCGTGTCATCATAAACCGTGGTGAACTTGCCGGAATCCTCGCCCCAGGTAGTGATCTTGTCGGTGCAGGCGGAATCGCGGAAAAACTCGATAACCACATCGTTCTTGTTGTAGCAGATGCCCTTGGACATGGTATCCACATAGGTGTACTCACTCAGGCTGGAAGCTTTAGAGGTGATGGTGGGCAGGGTGCTGATGATCTGATAATCCACGGTGTCGCCTACGGAGGCGGTAGCGGTATGCTCGAAGCCATCGGTGATGTCGGTCAGACTGCCGTTGTGCTTGCCAGTGCTGTTCTTGCTCTCGCGGACGGTCTTTTCGAGGTCGGGGTTGCCAGTCTGGTTTTTCGGGTAGATCACGATATCGTAGGTCCACTCGCTCCCATCAATGGTGGTCATGGGCAGCGATACAAAGAAGGGGTTGCAGGTGCTGGTGACCATTTCGGGGACTCTGGTTTCCACCACCAAATAAAGTCCCTGCTCCATGTTGGATGCGGAGGTGTGGCCGGTGGCATCGGTCTCAGTCATGACCACGCCGCCGTTCTTCACGGCAGTTTCCAGAGCATTTTTCGCGCTCGTGGCATTGGCAGCCAGTGCAGCGGCCAGCTTGTTGTTCAGAGTATCGCTGGTGTAGTAGTTGACGCCACCCTCAGTCTTGTGAGCATCGGAAGCGGTCAGGCCGATGGCGGACAGCACGGCGTTGGAGCGCTCAGAGTTATCGAAGCCATACAGCACACTGACCGTGCGCTGACCGTCCATGACTTCATTGTTCATGGCAATGTCAGCGACGCGAAGGTAGGTGAACTCCACACCTTGGATGGCGTATTTGCTCAGCTTATCCACGACGGCGTTATCATGCAGACCGGTGGAAACATAAGACTCGGCATCCCACACGCCATCCTCACTGGCCTTGGTGATGTCATATTTATAGATACTCAGGGATGCTTTCTTCGCCGGATCAATGGTAGGTTCCGCGGCAAATGCCGTAGTAACGAGGCTCAAGGCCATAATGGCGGCCATGAGCATGGCGAATACGCGATGGATCTTTTTCATCTGGTTGTCTCCTTCGTAAATTCAGATTTTTTGCAAAAATAAACACCCATGCAGAGCATGAGTGCTGCAAACAGAATATAGGGGGTGAAACCTACGCCGCCCGTGAACGGCAGGACAAATCCTGCGCTGTTGCAGGCGGTGATGGTGACGTCGGGATTGGTGTTGTCCAGCGTTCCCGTGAACAGCGGTTCCGTCATCAGAGTATAGCCAGCAGGTGCTTTAACCTCGGTAATACGATACTGTACGCCGATCTTGAGATTGTCCCACTTGGCGACGTCGGTCTTATCGGTAGTGATTTTGCTCACCTCTGTCCAAGGCTGACCGTCCGTGGAAGTCTCCAGCAGCAACTCCGCACCGGCGAGAGGACTGCCGGTAACATCAACCTTACGGACAGTGAGGCAGCCCTTGACAGGCTTATTCTCACGGGTAACTTTGACGTTAAGGTTCTCACTGGTCAGGCTGAAATCATACTTGGTTTCGTCCAACTGGTAGCCATCCACGGTGCTGATCTCCTGATAAGAGTACTTTCCGGGCTTGAGATTATCGAAAGTCACCTTGCCGTTGGCGTCAGTCGTACCGTCCGTGATCTTGTTGCCATCAGCGTCAAAGAGCCGATATACCACACCGGCCAGCGGCTGCTTGGTGTCGGCATCCACCTTCAGGATCTCGATGCTGCCGGTGATCAGCTTGTTCTCACGGGTGACTTTCAGAATTTGCTCGTTCTGATTCAGCACAATGGGGAAAACCGTATCATCCAGTTCATATCTAGCCGGCGCTTGGAACTCCTTGCAGGTGTAGCTGCCCAGCTTTAGCCCGGTGAACGTCAGCTTACCATTGGCGTCCGTATAGCCCTCCGCGACTTGGCTTCCAGAGGCATCGTACAGGCGGAAACCGGCGCCCTGAAGAGGTGATTTAGAATCCGCGTCCACCTTACTGATCTCTACACCGGCTTTCCCCAGCGCATTGGTGCGCGTTGCGATGATATTCAATGCCGAAGCCGTAATGGTGATCGGGTACTTGGTGCTGTCCACCACATAACCCTCCGGGGCGCTGATCTCCTGATAGCTGTAGCTGCCGAGAGGCAAATCAGAAAAGACAGCCTTGCCATTCGCGCCGGTAGTCACATCGGTGATTTTGTTGCCAGCGCTGTCAAGGAGACGATAGGTCACGCCTGCCAGAGCTTTACCGGTATCAGCGTCAACCTTGTTGATGGTCAGGGAGCCTTTTTCTTCAACAATACTTACCTTAAAGTGAATGTAAGCAACTATGGGGTCAGGAATCTCTGTCAGCGCAGTACACGCCTGGTAGTTACTGCCATTGGAAGGTTCCAGCAGGACAGCCTCATCGCCATTTACATCCAAAGAGTAACCGTAATCACTGCTGATATAGCCGTCCAACTGCGCAGCAGCCGCCTTTGTAGCGGTCACCGTCAGAGTGTTGCCGCGCTGTGTGATATTCACACCGCTGATATTGCAAGTAAAACGAAACTCCGGAAGTGCGCCGTTCGTGTCTGTGACGGAAGCACTATACTGACTGCCGTCCCATGTCAACTCAATTGCATTTGCATCAGAGAGCTGACGCTGGTTCTTTACGGCAAAACTGGGAATGGTTCCATGTGACATAATCCTATCAATGATCATATCATAGGCAGCTGCAACACCATCGCCAGCGTAGTGAAACAGGCCCGCACAGGTGCTGTCGTACAGTGTATAGGGATATGTCGTGTCTCTGAAATCACATACGAACTCCCAAATGACGGCCTGTGTTGCCAGCTGCGCACAATCCGGATGGATGTTTCCGAAGCCATATGCGCCGCCATAGCCATACGCCATGGCCAGTGTGATGGCATATCGTTGGTCTGTCCGCAAGCTGCTCCAGCTTACAGAGGAATAGGAAAGACTTCCGCTTGCAGAACCGACACTTGGTTCCATGCAGTAAGCGGGGACAGTGCTGCCGCCACCAGATGGGGTGAAGTATTTCAGCTTTGTGCTGGTATAACTGCCCCAACCGGGGACCGGCGACTTGTCTTCGTGGTAGCGATATTCATTGCCGCCGCTGATGGTGCCTGTAACAGTGGCGGCATGGGCTGTAACGATGGACAGCCCCATAATTGCCACCAACAGACATATCAGCGTCAGAAGTTTAGGAAGGATTCTTCTCATAGGGTTCCTTTCTCTCCAGCACAAAGGGCAACAGTCTTTTTCGGTTTCCCTTTGTCGGAGCATTTATTTGAGGTCTTCTGTTGTTGGTCGCGGCTTGCAATAGATTCACAGGGTAGCGCAATCGTTGTAAGCCGCATGAGCGTTCTTAATTTTATTTGCAGGCTTCACAAAGAGTAGAGCCTCTCTGTTGCCAGAGCGGCTCTTGTAACAAGTAGCAAAAGAAACTATTAAGGGGAATCAGGGTATGCAATGAAAAGGCACCCTTGCGGGGGGGGGACCACGGGCCTGGACGCCAGGATCATGCCCAGTGATCCTGACAATGCCGTGCCGTTTATCATTGGAAACTGCGAACATAGAATATGATGGGGTCTCCTTATTCATAGGCTTTTTACCCGGCGAGGCGGCCGTAGCCACGATCCGCCTCGTCGATGCAGCGGTTGAGTATCTCGAAAAACCGCGGTGGCGTGAGTTCTGTATCCAGCCAATGCGTTGCGCGATAGGAATAGCAGCCGACATCATTATTGATGGCGTGGCTGCCCAAGACGCTGTGCAGGTTCAGCTCGTTGATGCGTTGCTGTGTTCTGGTACCACCAGGGTTGCGGATGGCCTTTGCCAGACACATGACCAGCAGCGGATGCAGCGGGGAAAACGAGATCTGCATATAGTACCCACGGTAATCCAAGGTCATGGATGTTTCATCTTCTGCTTCCACCGTCATATTGGCTCGGATCATATCCCGGGCGTTGTTGGCAAGCGTAGACCTCCGGACTTGTTCTTCTTTTGTCAATTCATAATTAAGCATAATTCACCTTCTATCTCGGTAATGCGACATGTGTGATTGCACCCCAGATTCGATTGGCCTCGTTGTTGATACCCAGTATCCGCACCGTTACACGGGCGCCTCTGGGCGGACGCCCTCGTTTGGGATAGCTGCACAAGCAATCGACGCCGCCATCCAACGCGACGAAAACTCCATTCATATCCACCATACTGACCGTGCCGACATATCGGTTTCCTACAACGTACCGACGAAGCGCTTTCTCATACGGGTTCTCACCCGCCTGCTTAATGGAAGCAGCGACCCGGATATGATATCGGTCGCGGCGGTCAATGCTCAGGATCTTGACCAGGATACGCTGTCCCGGCTGAAAATTATCCTGCGCATCCATCATCCGCTGATAGCTCAGTTCACGAAGGGGGATATAGACTTCAACCCCGAACAGATCCACAAAGATCCCGGCGCGTATGACGGACACAACGCGTGCCTCAGCACAAATGCCTTCATAAAGGAGGTTATTCCCATCCCGATCCAAGCCGTAATAATATTCCTTACGCCTTGCCATCATCGCCTCCAGCCGGCTGCCGACAGCAACGCCGGCAGCTGCGTCGATACCCATGATGATATAGTCCACTTCTGCCCCCAGACGCTTGGTGAGCATATAGTGCAGCACATCCTCCGGAAGCCGGCCACGAAAATCTTCCGGAGGTTCCACGGCTTCCTCTGCCGGAATAATAACCTTGATATCGCCATGATATATGACTGCAAGAGAACGTAACGGGTTGTCGGCGGGACGTTCGATGCCTTGGATGGTATCCGTCAGGATACGTTTGCTTTTGAGGGACTCCATCAAATCCAGCAAATCATTCCGCGCTTTGTCCTCCTCGGTTTCCACGGTTGGACGGGCGTCGATCGATACGACGGATGCCGGTCTGGCAGATGTAGTTCTGCGGGATGGTTTTACCGGTTCGACGACGCCGTCAGGTACCTCCTCGGGCTGTTTTTCCGTCTCCGTACCAGACTCACTTTTCTTTGCTCTGGATTTCCTGATCCCCCGCGTCGGCGAGCTCCCTTCAGGCGGCGTTTCAGCCGCATCAGAGTCAGTCTGGGGAATCTGCTGGTCAGGTGTGTTTGAATGCATGGATCCTGAGCACACCTCACCAGGATTTTCATTTTCAATGTCAGTCTGGGGGATGATGTCCGGCAATGCATTGCGCGCGGCGTCTTCGGCCGGAATTCTGTCCTCATTCAACGGTTCAGAGTCAGTCTGGGGAATAAGGCTAGATTCAAGAGTGTCCTGCGCAGCGCTGAGCGCATCTTCCTGATCTGTTTCATTGTCAGCCTGGGAGAGCTGCATCTCAGCCATAACCTCATCCAGGCCGGACTCGAAAACCGCATCTTCCTGCGACGTAGTTGTTTTCTTCGTTGCCATTGTCTGCTCCTCCTTTTATTGCAATAAAAAAGAACGCCCATTTCAGAAGGCGTTCAGCACTTAAAACTCACGCGGCGGGGTTGCAGAGCTGTACAAGGCTTTCCGCCGTGCGAGTTTGACAGGTGTATTGGGTTCCCCTTCCGATTCTGCGTGCTTCGCTTTCGACTCAGTCTTACAGAACTGGGGGTTAGAATGAAAGGGCACATAATCATGCATACTGACCTGCGACAGCTGCTTGGCCAAAGGGTGCGCAGTATAGTCGAATTTTTTCAGTTTCAGAACGTTATGCCCACGGATAACCACAAGCAAATCGTCATTGGGAATACGCAGCACTTCGTCTGGGGTCAATAACCGACGACGGCCTTGTCCCTCCGTTTGGCGATACTGGGGGATAACTTGTGCAACGGCAATGGTTCTCCGCACGGTCATGGTGGAATTGATTTCCACCGACATATCGCCGCTGCGCGCGGAAAAATACTCTGCAGTGACTTCATCTGTACAACCGAGCATCAGTTGGACATCCAGATTACCGAGGATCTCCGCCCAGAGATTATTGGGATACCGGTTCTGGAGCTGACCCAAGCTCTGGACGGCCAGCATGACATATATCGCGCGGCTGCGGATAACACTGAGCGTGCGGGCGAAGTCTGAACCGTCGGCGGCGCTGCCGAGTTTCCCCACATTATTGAACTCGTCGAAAATGAGGTTGACGGGCACATTGCAGCGCAATTCCGATGTGCTATCAGCATAGCGTACCAGTTTTATGAACAGAAATGAGAAAAACAGCGAGGACAGGAATGCCATCGTTGCATCCTGGTCACTGAGTATGACGTAATAGACACATTTGCGCTTACCGGGCGCCGTCAGGTCAATATCGCTGTGGCTGATAATATTTCTTACCGACTCGTTCTGCAAAACCTGTAACCGGGTGCCAAGGCCAAGAACGATACCAGAACGTACTGTATCACTGGCCTGTGAAAACAGGTTGAACGGTGCTCTGGCGGGGTGGTCCAGCGGCAGCTTTTCAAACAGGGCCGTCAACTGCCGCTCCGAGTTCTGGGTCAGAAGCTGATAGGCCGCTGCCAGATTCTTTGTCTCCGGTGCACGACTCCGATCAAGATCAATATACAGAACCAACGCCTTCAGAAGATTGGCTTCGCCGTTATCCCAGAAGTGGTCGCCCTTACCTTCGCTAGTATTCGAGATAATGACATTGGTCAGCACCTGAGCCAGCAATGTATCACCGCCGAGATCGGACATGCAGTTCCATGAATCGCTGTGCCGCGGATCGACCAGATTGAACACCTTCACCTCATACCCATTCTTCCGGAACAGCTCAGAGGTATCGTTGTATAATTCGGCCTTGGGATCCGTAATAACCGCCGACTCACCCCGCTTGAGTATGGTGAATAGTGCCGGTCGGATCACGCCGCGGGATTTTCTGGTACCGGACGCACCAAACACTGCGATATGGCGGTTCAGTCTGGTATCTTTGGGTAAGCAGACAACATTGCCGTTTTTCTCACCCAGTATGATTCCGTCAGCTCGTTCTGGCAGCTTGATCTCCAGAATCTCTTTCATCTCCTTGTCGGCCATCCACGCCGCAGTTCCGTAGGTTCCATATTTGCTGCGGGAAAACCCTCGTTCATCGTGGTCCTTGGAACCGAATTTGTCATGGAATCGCAGGTAAAGTATAATCGCTGCTCCCACGAGCAGTAGCATGCCGATGCTTTTGATTCCCTGAATACTGCAGGCCTTACGAAAGCACACACCGGGCATCCAGTTTACCGGCTGGATGTACGCTTGTCCTGTAATACCGCCAGACGCAATCCATATTTCATAGTTCTCTTGCAATTGGCCAAGCACTCCGCCCAGATAGAGCAGCGAGGCCAATCCCAGTATAGCGGCGACAATAATTGCCGCCGTCCGTTTCTTGTTCAGAATGCATCCCTCCTCAGGCAAAAGAAAAGCACCGGAAACCGGTGCTTCGGGCAAGGCCAAAATATTGGCACAAGCAGTATGGACTTTTCTTGTGTTAGTCTGGTTTATACAGGTTATATCCGTGTTCACGGTGATAGCCAGGCCCACAATTTCCCGTGACACTGTTTCTTTTGCTGCTTAGAACTCTGTCAAACATATCCATAAGACGTCGAGCCTCATTTCGTGTGGCATCATCATACTTCGGATTTGTATATTGCTGACGTAAGACCTCTCTTTCTGATGCCCATTCCGCATCGGTCAGTCCCTCTATCCACGCAGGACTATACTTTACAGGTCCTCCGTTAGATAAAACGCTCAGTCCCACGACCGTCAATGCTATACCGCCTAACCCAAGGACAATCTTCTTCAACTTGCTCATATGCTCTCCTCGCGTATATGCCAGTCTGATTTTTGGATTACTCCAGCGTCATTTCCCGTAATGCAGCGATTTGGTCACGCCGGCCATATATGACAGCCGTAACAGCAACCTGCCGCTTGTCTTCTTCAATCAAATAGTAGACAAAGAAGTTTTTGACGATCATCTTCCGTATACCATAGGTGTGCCAAGGTTCTTCTGGTGTCAGCGGGTATCGCGCTGGATGCTGCTTCAGCGACCGGATCTCTCTTTCCAGATAATCCGACCATCGCCGTGTGATTCCCGGTTCCAGCAGAGTCTGGGATATATAAGTCATCGTTTGCCGGACTTGCTCCACCGCTTGCGGGGTCAGCCGTACCTCATACTCCATGCTTAAATTCCCTCATTTATTGTTGCAAAGGCTTCATCGACGGAAACGGTTTGTCCGTTTTTCGCCTGTTGATAGCCTTTCGCCATCATTGCATTGAATTGATCTTCTGTCATGCCGTCGCGTGTAGGGAGCTTCGGAACGGCAAGCGAGTACGGAATACCGCCCGTCATAATGATCTGCCGATACAGTGTGTCGATCAGCACAGAGACAGGTAGGCCAAGTTGTTCCAATATCGCCTCCGCTTGCTGCTTGATTTCCGGTTGCACTCTGGCCGTTACATTTGCGCTCTTTGTTGCCATGATAAGCACCTGCCTTTCTATGTATAGTATACCTCGATGTATTGCTGCTTGCAATACATTTTATTGTGAATGTTTTGAAAAGTCAGGATGTACGGCTCTTTATAGCGACGAAGCTTATCCGCAGATCTCTGGGCTTTTTACATATTATAGACCCAGTTCCCGCTCGACTACACTGCGGTCGAGTTCTTTCAGAATGACGCGCTGCCCGAGATATTCATGCAGGAACGGCGCCTGCTCAGCAAAGCAGAGCACTTCAAAGCGTTTTGTGCTTGTCCGCTGTGCTTCGCGGAATCGTATCAGCCGCGCAAGATCTCCGTCCAGATGCGAGAGAATATAGGTCTCTCCAATACTGGCATCATATTCCATAAAACCACGATTATAGGACCGGGTGTCCGGATCGAATAGCAGATCCAACAGTCTTTCATTCCAGTTTGGGAGTGTGAGTAAGCGGAGTTGCCGGATCCCATTGGCATTCATAGGCGCAAAATAGATGTGGCGATAAATGCCATCAAACCGAAGCTCCAGACGCCGGCTCCGCTCCGACTCCAGCAGCGTCTCCAAGGCCGTCTCATAAGATGCACCGGTCAGGATGGCCGAATCAATGCTCTGGAGTCCGGCATTCATCCGCGCAAGTTCGATCAGGCTATGAAGCGCCTTAAACTCTCCCATTCCGCTCCATTTCATTGCTGCGTCCCGTGTGTTATACACGGCATAGCAGCCACCCGGGTAAAAGAGAGCACCGGTAATACGCGTAAACATGGTTTTGTTTTGCTCGGTCGGGTTGATCTTCTTAAAATCCCGTGCCAGGTAGAATGTGGGGATATCGGGTGTCAACCGAAGGATACTCCGGGTCTGAAGGGGTGAAAGCTGGTAGCTTCTCGGATCAACACCTGCGGCAATACTCATTCCGATCGTCTCTGCGACACGAAAGTTGCGATTCCTATGGGCATTCCCACCCGGAAATCTGTGATCATAAAAGCTTGTCATGTAATACCGGTATGCGTCAGCATGGATCCAGTTCAGTATAGGAAGCGCCCCTTTATAAAAGTGGATCGCTCTCGCTTTTCCGCTGCCGCACAGTTGCAGGAGCTTTACTGTCATGCGTTCATCCGTGCATGGATTACGAAATTCCTGCACCGATGTCAGCTTGTTGACGAGTGCCTTGAATGTGCGCTCATTTCCCAATAAGTCAAGCGAACGAACAGGGTATTCGCCCGCGAGCCCAAGCACTGTGATAAGTCGATGCACATGACTTCCGGGACGAACTGTAAGCATCGTTTCAACCTCCCGCATGAGAGATTTTTCCGACAACATGACTGCTCTCTTTGTCGGAATTTTTCTGCTTTGAACGAGCCGAAAACGCCGGTTTTGCCGACGCTTTCGGAGTAAGAGAAGATATGTCATTTTCATAACAGCTTTTCGTCCTGTTTTTACATATGTTTTTGGAACCGTCTGGGGATATGTTCATGGAGCATCACCCCTTCGTCCGGAATCAGGTACTCAAGCATCAGCCATCTGGTAAAATCCTGCGCAGGAACCACATATATCTCTGTGCGTTCCCATGTAGAGGCTGCACTGCAATAGAAGTGGTCACAGCACGGCGGCGCATCATCGTCCATCACATACATAGCGATCGCGTCGGAGACCATATTGAGTTCGATATTGTCATGATCACGGTACCGGCGTTCCGGACGCTCCACATCGTAAACGTGTCGGAAAATCATAACGCTTTCCGGAAAACGGATCGGTTCTTTATCTCGGAAGAAATCACGCAGTACCGGATACAGAATGCCGCGGATATAAGATGCAGAGCCTTCCTCCTTCTTGGGCAGCAGAAGCGGCAGCCGGACACAGAACCAGCCCTCGATTGTAAAGCCGACCTCTACCGGCACGACCTTTTCCACCACGGTCTCCATGTCTTGCGCCGCCCTTGGGTTCCCGGTGTAGGCCGGAAGCGCCCTGGTCAGCAGTGTCATCTTCTCGCTGTCCTCGGCCAACTTCAGCGCCGCCGAGTAGGCAAGCTCCATATTCTCGCTGTCGCTCAGGCTTCGGACATTTTTGAGCACCATGTCAAGTCTGCGGTCCTGTGCTTCGATTTTATCCAGCAGATGAACGAACGAGCTTTTCTCTCCCATCGGTTCTCGCCTCCTCCGAATAGAATGTAATGTCCGGCTCCTCTTCACCGGCAAAATTGACCGCGGCAAAAAGACAGGGTGCTTTCGGAAGCACCATTTTTGATGCCATGGCGATGTTGGGTAATACGAAGATGTATTTCATCTCATCGTCCTGTGGCTGCAGCAGCTTTGCAAGGTGCTGTTCACCATCGTAGAGCACAACGATCTCATAGCCGATGTTCTCTTTCAGGAAAAAGAGCTGTGACGGATAGACAGCAGGGTAATGCGCCATCGGGTCTACATAGTCGATGAACTTCAGCAAAACCCATACGGCCAGGATTGTGCGCTGATCCGGTTTGCACATTTCATCCACTGCCAGATAGTAGCCTCCAGCAATATCCGTGATCTGATGTTCGCGCTTCAGATTGCGCAGGATCTTCGCGGCTGTCTCCGGTGACTTGTCCCGCAGCAGGCGGATCACCTGTGCTTTCGGCAGCGCTCCATATTGTGACAGCCATTTGATTACATTGCGTTCATCTTCAAGCAGCATGCTTTTTCCTCCTCGCTGTGCGTATTCGCTCTAAAATGCGTATTTTACGCGGAATGCGTTTGTTCTTTCTGCCGTTCCTTCAGGATAGCCTCCAGTTCGGCACGATCTGTTGTAATCATTTCCTTTTCCAGCTTGGATGCCTTGACGACCACCGGCACCTTATTGTTATTAGAACTGATAAGGGCCTCGCCACGTTCGAAGCGTGTTATCGCGCGGATCTCTGTGCGGGTCAGCTTCAGAGTCTCCTGCACATACTGGGCTTCGTCCGGCTCCAGATTCAGAATGATCTTGTTCTTGGAATTGTTTATGATGGCGCGGCCATACTTGCCGTCCTCCAGTCCGAAGAAGTCTGATAGATCCTGTGTCGCGGAGATAGCCGCACCGCCGAAGCCGCGAATGACCTTGAATATCTCCAGACAGAACTCTGCCGCCATGTGGTTAGAGCCTGCGCCGATAAGCTGCCATATTTCATCTATGAAAATGGCCTTCCGCTTGGTGCGGTCGGACTTGATCTGGTCCCATACATAGTCCAGCGCAATGAACATTCCGACCGGCAGGAGCTTACCCTTCAGCTCTGAGAGGTCAAGCACAATATACTTATTGGACAGATCCACATTGGTCTGGCGGTTGAAGCTCTGTGCGCTACCCGTAACAAAACGGCTGATAATAGCGGCCAGCCGTTGAGTCATAGGGTTCTCCAACAGGTGCTTATGCAGGTCGCCCAGAATCGGCATCTGCTTCATCTTCGGTGGAACAGCGGACATATCCGTGTAAATGGAGCTATTATCGTGGGTGATGCCAAAATCCGCATAGGTGCGGATGAGCGCTTCGTCCAGCATCTGCTCCTCCTCGTTGCTCATGTCAGGGATCAGCAAGCCGAAGAAGGTCATCAGCTGCTGGATCTTCCGAGCCAGCATTGAACCCATCTCCACATAATCGATTTCGTCGATCAGCTCCATCTCCGGCGACATCGTATGCCGGATCTCCATGATGTTGATACAGTGGGGTGAGCCGGGTGCGATTTTGATGAATTCTCCGCCTATTTTGTTGCAGGCGCGGCGAAATTCATGGCCCTTGATAGGAGCCAGAATATAGCATTGGATACCGCGCATCCGCATACGAAGCGCCAGAAGCTGCATGGTAAACGTCTTACCGGCGCCTGAAGTACCCAGCAGATTCAGATTCGCGTTCTTATTGATTTTCGTGTTGAACAGATCCACGATGCACAGAGAGTTGTTGTATCTGTTGATACCAAGCAGGACGCCGTTTTCATCGGACATCTCAAAACTCGTGAAAATATAACTGGACGCGGCGCCACTGGTCAACACATTACGCTGCGCTTTCTTTTCCAGCTTCGGTGATATTTTCAGGAAAGGCATCACTGACTGGAGCGCAGCCTCCTGCTGGAACCGACACTCACTGGTATACATGTCCATGGATTTGAGCATATCAACCATCTGCTGCTTACGCCAAAGAAGCTCCTCATAGGTTTTGGCTGAGACGGTGATAAACACACTCATATAAAACAGATCTTCATTGTTGTTGGCGATACCGCTTTTGATGTAATAGCCCGCCTGTATGGAGTTTGCCAGTTCCTCGTAATCGGTGCTGGTGTCCTGCATGCTCTTGAGCTTGGTGCGATTGAGTCTGATCCTCTGCGCAACCTTATCGATCGTTCTGCTGCGGTTCTCCCGACGCAGGTGAACGTCGATATCCACACCTTCGCCCGCATTGATAAGGGCGGACATCCACCCAGCTCGAACACGGCTGGGATATCCGTCCGCCTTGATGTACAGGAACGAGTAGTACAACCCATCCATAATAATGTAATTGAAATGGCTCAGATCAATACCACGGGGGGCCAGGAAGTTGACCATGCGAATCGGCGGCACAGGATCCACGCCGATGGTTTTCTTTTTGGCGGTCATTGTATCTACTACGATCCGATTCACGCGGGAGGCGAAAGGCTCGCTTGTGCAGGAGCGCCTGTTATAGAACGTATATAGGATCTCTGCGGTGGCTTCATCGGGATCCTTGGGTTGTACGATGCTGTTTCCGCATTGCATGAAATAAGCTCGCGCAGTCTGCTGCGCGGCTTGAAGCATGCCGCAGATCTTTGCGTAGTCGTCGCTCTCATTGCGGCCAACGGCTTCATATTGGAAAATCAGGAAGAAACGCCTTGTCAGCGCTTCACGGTTTCCGACATCCTTGATCAGACTGATATAATCCTCGCCCAGCGCCCTGCATTGCGGGTTCTCCTCATGCTCCAAGTCTTCCCGGACCATGGAAACATGCCGGTCGGAATCTGCGCGCCTTGTAATTGACTTGAATTGCAGCCGCATAGGCGATATTTTCAGCCAGCTGGCAAAGCTGGAGATAATATTAAACTGCTCTTCGTCAGAGCGCAGCGTGAAGTTGATCGGCTCGATCTCAAGGATCTTGATATAACGATTGTCTGTTGTTTCAATGATCCCGTTCCTCAGATCCCTGATGGGAAGATACTCCTGCACGAACTCCAGTTTTTCTTTTCCGCGCTTTCTTTTTTCTGCTGCTTTGGCCATAGTGGTATCCGATCCTCCTGAAATGTAGTTTTCTGCGGTGTGTCCAGAAATAAATGATATGGCCGATATACTGAAAAAGGGAGCCACCATCCACACCCATCGCCGAGACAACCGCCAGCGGTAAAAGTGTCACCGTCATAACTACGATGCGAATGGTGCCGGGCATAGGAATCAGGACCAATTCCGGATATCCTAAAGCCAACATCAGAACTACGGTTTCAATAGCGTTTCTGGTGTCGATCATGCCCCCCAGCAGCTTGCCGCTGTCTGTATAATTTGCCGGTATCGCATAAATGTTGCTGTAATCACCGTTGCTCAACGTTTTCACCTGCCTTTCCTTTAATAAGCGCTATGTTGCGTTTACGCCTTGCATTATAGGCGCGTCATAATTCACGATACTAAGACGCCTGTAAGAAAGTCTGCCCTCATAATCGGGCGAATTCAGGACAACTCCCGTACCGCTTGCGGAATGGACCCACATACGCGTTCCATCTGAGCTATATCCTGCGAAAATCAGGACATGGCCCCAGTCGGAACCGTCCGCCAGAAAGCCCAGGTCACCCGGCAGCAACGCCGATGCAGAGATTCCGTATGTATTTGTGTATTGTCGATTGCAGCCGGCACCGATCTCTACGCCAACCGCCGTGTTGAATACCCATGTGGTAAATCCGCTGCAGTCGAGACCAAAGGGCCGAATCGTTCCAGTCGATGCCGAGCCCGCTGCCGTTACCAGTCGAGGTGTGTTCCATGCGTCATTCCAGCCCGGAGCTGATTTGCCTCCCCAGAAATAGGGCACCTTTCCGACCAGCGACAGCGCTGTGGTCAGGATATGCTTCCGCATGGGGCTGCAATTCTGCGCTTCCACAAATGCGACCAGTTCTTCATCGGTGAGCGGAACCATCTGACCATCACCCAGAGTGCCATATAACGTCATTTTCAATGCGGCGGCCATCTTCTGGATCGCCTCTGCATAGGTGACATTAAATTGATCGTAGGTTGCCTCTGCGTCGATCCCGAAAGCAGTGAGCACCACAGAGGAGTCAAAGGGGTGAATGGTACACACCACAAAACTCACGGTTTCCGTAGTCGGAGAAAGCGTTTCGATTTCGCCCTTCGTGTAATACGTCGCATTTCGCGTTCCTATGATCTTCGTCCCACTGTAAATGGGGATATCTACCGTCACCGGCGTATACGTTGTCACACTGACCGGCTCTGAGGATGTGAAGGTTTCGTCCGGCTCATAGTAAGTGCAACGCGCCGTGGTATAGCGATATATAGGCGAACCGTTTACACTCCCAATCTGCGTCTTTTGGGTGACGACTGTCAGCGTAACTGATTTGTATGTGGAGTAGGTAAGCGGCACAAGGTGTTCCCCTTCATCTGCCTCCGATGAAACAGGAAACATACTCCCTGAAACAGCTCGGAGCTTAGAAAGCATGTCTTCCTTGCTGGTGTTTTTCTGCTGCAGTGACGCCGAATAGGCAGCTAAAATGTAACTGACATCGTAGCCCGCCGAGCTCTGCGCATAATTGACCAGTGCGTCCATAGAGAGGTCATAATCGTATCCGCCATCCGTGATGATCTGTTCCACCTCGGCAAGTGCGGCTTCATAGCCTTCTTCCACAACTACCGCGATATCCGCAGCTAAATCGTTGTAGGATTCCAGCAGCGTGGTCGGATTCTCCAGATCCACAACAGAACCATTCAGACCAAACACGCTGTTCGTAACGATACTGGGCAGCGAGACGATCAGGATGATGATAACCAGAAAAACAAGGCAGATACAGATAAGTACTTTGAAAAGGGTATGGCGCAGCGACCATGCCGCGGACAAGATGGCACCCCACGGGCCGCCTACAGCAGTTCCTGCGGCAACTCCGGCCACCGCCTTGCCGCCTTCTACACCGGCCTGTACGGTTGCAGCTGCAGCGTTTCCCGCCGCTTCGGCACCCTTTGCGGCAGCTTGATCTGCTGCCATTTTCCCAGATTCTCTGGCCGCTCTGGCAACCTGTCTGGCCGCTTCACCATAATTGTCACTGCCATCGCCAATTTGCCGTTTGTCCGGTTCGGCCATCTTCCAATTCACCTCCCTGATAGATAGCAAGAAGCCGCATCATGCGGCTACAATCATCGTTCATGAAAACTGACAGCCAGGGCGGTGATATCCCGTCCCGGCTGTCAGCAGGCGTACTTACTTCTTGCGCTTTGGTGCCTTGATCCCGCCGTCAGAACGTTTTGTCGGTGCTTCAAAGCGGCTCGGCGTACTCTTATAGCGAACAGTTTCCACCGATACAGAGCGGATATTTTCCCCATCATAGACAGACTTTCCGTTTTCAAATACCGGCTTCCGTTCCACAGCAGGCTCGCCGTGTACAGCGATCCACTGCTGCCCACGAACATCCTCATACACCTGATAGTCTCCGCGCGGCGGTGCGAATCGTGCTGTATCATAGAAGGCCGTACCGGAGCCATCGCCATGGAGGACCTCAAAATACCCGTCATCGCGGTGTGTGCTGTCCGCACGCGCTACAGGCTGTGTAAAGCCGGGCATGAAATCGCGGAACACCGCCTGATTGTAAGCAAAGGCATTCTCACCTTGCTCAAACACGGGCGCTTCGGCCTGCTGCTGCATGGCGTACCAGTCCACACCGTTTGCGGCCTGCATGACCGTGTGCGGCGCGTCTGGCTCGTTGTAGTAAGCTCCGTTGTACCATGTACTGTTCCCATCACTGCCGCTGGCTTCCATGACGCCATCACCAACAGTGCGCAGGGTTGTGCCTTCCGATGCTCCGGGGAAAGCTGCGGCGACCTGCTCCGACTCGGCAGGCGTACCGGTAAAGCTTGGTGCATCATAGAACGCATTACGGCCCTCGCCACTGGCCATCTGATACCATGTGCTGCCATCAGAGGCCGTAACAACGGAGTGCGGCGCAGCAGGTTTCTCATACTGAGCCGTATTGAACAGTTCAACCTCGCTGGTTTTACCATCCGTGCCGGTTGCCGTTGTGCTGATATGCCCTCCGCTGATCTGCGTATCTTTCAGCGTCTGACCTGCGAGCTGAGGCATATAGTTGCCGAGACTGCGGTCAGCAATATCCCCGGCAATGCTGCCGGCCGCTTCGGCGGGACGAGCAGCAACCGAAGATATCGACTCGCCTGTAAGTGCCGCGCCGTTTCTGGCGGCCATACCGCCAAAGACTCGGCCTACAAATCCAACGCTGCCGCCCATACCCATGCGCGTACCGCCTTCAACAACAGCGTCTCTGACATAGCTGTTGCTCTTGAATTTGCTGGCGAGTCCGGAAGCAAAGCCACTGGCAGCGGCGCCTGTACCAGTGGCGGTCGAGCCACCTTTCCCGAACACACTGCCTGCGTTTCTCGCACCGTATCCACCTATGCCACTGATAACTCTTGCCGCCATCAGCAGTTCCATGCCCATGCTGGAGCCGGTTTGCGCCACATTAAGACCCATGGCTGCCATATATGCATCAAACTTCTGGGCCGTCTTGAGGAACGCCAGGGCACAGAACAGCCACAGGAAGATAGAACCCTGTCCTGAACTCAGCGCTCCGCCGTTTCCGATATACTGACCCACCGAGGAATTAAATCCGCGGATAAACCAAACGTTCATAACCAGCAGCAGGAGCTGCGAACCTACCATCCGGCACCAGCTCTTGAAAACCTGATTGGTGGCTTTGGAGCCGCCCATACAAAAGGCCAGGGGAGAGGTGTAACACAAGACACCGACTACGATGTACCGCTCGACTGCTTCCAGCAGCAGCTTAAAGTAATTCCAGCCGAGGGCGATCAGCAGGATCAAGACCAGAATAGGGCCTACGATCGTAACTGTCGATACGATCGTCAGAAGGCCATTGCTCAAAACCTGCTCTATTCCCGCAAAGGTGAAGTCCTCTGCCGTCATGCTCAGATCCATGAGCGCTGTGTATGGGGCTCTGGCAATATCGAGTGCCAGTGTGAAAATCGGCTTTGCATATCCGATCAGCAGTGCAAATACTGCGCCGCGCACCACCAACTGCCACGGATTCTCTGCTTCTGTGATTGGCCCGCCAAATGCACGGAAAAGCTGCCAGACGATAATGAGAAAGAGGATCGCCCACGCTGTATACTTCATCACATCGAACGCTTTCGTGATGAATGGGAAGTATTCCTCCATTGTTACCATATCTGTCCCCAACGCATCGAGGAACAGGCCGGAAACGGCATCCATGATCTGTGATGCAATGCTGGATACCCAAGTTACGATCCCTTCAAAAATCCAGTCTAAGATAACCGGTCACCTCCCAACTGGTCCACATCGCTTTTCATCAGCCGGTATACTGGCCTCCGGCAATCAGCGGCTGCAGGTATGCAACGATGAAACCAAGCGTGTTGAGAATGATCCAGGTCACAACGACGCGCTTGAGCCAACTGGTGGCTTCATCAACTGCACGCTGGTTCCGGCTGATCATACGCACCAGCAGAGCAATGGCGGCCATGGTAACGGCGACGATCGTACTGATTCCAACCAACTGGCCGTAGATGTCCTGCATGATCGTGGAAAAGCGATCCCAGATTGTCTCCGCCATTACGGGTTGGACAGAAACGATCAGCACCGAAGCCACACCGACCATGGCCCAGTAAGCTTTCCGGAGCCGCCGTTTCCCTGAAACAAGTTGTTTTGACATGTCTTACCTCCTATTGTGTTCACTTGACGCGCAAAAGGCACCGTTTTGAGAGGCTAAACACCTCGCAGAAACGGTGCCTTCGTTGCGTGCTGCACTTTGGGACGATATTAGTATAGCACTTTCACATTTACATGTCATCGGCGCGAACCTTGCCATTTTGTATGCCTTTTTCTCTGCCATATATCATGCCGCATATGCTCAATATCACCAGTTCTCCAGTATGGTGAGGACTTCCAGCCATGAATCGATCTCACCGGCGGGGGCCGACCACAGACGCAGCGCAATGATGTTGATTGCCTGTGTGCGGAGCCTGTAATAGTGACGGCTGGAGATATCCAGCCTGTACAGCAACTCCTCATGCGTCAGTTTATCCGGACCGAGAAACGTCATGTAGATGATGTCGTACATCTTATGGCCATTGACCGGCTTTGTTTTCAATATGCTGACCGCTTCGTTGAGCCGGTCCACCAGTAGACGTGAGCGGCGGATGCTCTCCATTCGGCTCTCCAGCTTTCGGTTGTTCAGTCCCAGCTCCAGATCAAGGCGATCCAAGAGCGTGTCTAGGTCTTGCAGCGGGCGATCCAGCTCCTCTGCGACGTTGGCAGGGAAGCACTCCAGTGTCCAGAGGATACTCCGGTAGTGCTGCAGCAAGAGGAACGTGTTGTGATACATGTTCTTCTTTTTTTCCTTCTTTGCCTGACGGACGCGATCATCATCGATCCGCGCATCTTCCAGTATCCCTCGCTTCGTTAAAAGCTCAATAAATGCCGCGGACTGTTCTGAGAGCTTGCTTTCTTGCTGCTCATAAAGCGTCTTGTCAACGCCGATCTCCTTTTCGTTCATGTCGATAATTCCTTTCACTTGATAATCGGTACAGGGAGCTCGTGGGAGTACACGGCCCTCTGATGAAATGTGCATCCGCACGCGGAGCTATACTATCTACACTTCCGCAGTCATAGATACAATTCTGACAATTCCTACACAGAGAAAAATACGCGCGTATTATAGGGCGAAGAAATGCAACGCGACGTTCTGAACTCTGTTCGGCACAATCGTCCGTTGCCTGCGTAATAAGCCCACGGCTGTACCAGAGACACATCTTGTTCAGACGCATATTGTCCGAGCCTGCAATGTGCGTATTTCCGGCGCAAATACGCATTTCTTCAATAATGCGTTCAAGCTCTGCATAGGAAGGCAGTGAAACCTCTGTATCTGTAGGATACAGTTTGTTGAAAATGAGGCAGCCGTAGGAACCGGGCAGACGGTACAGAGAGAAAGCATCCCCATGCCTTTGAAAAAATCTCCATACCTTAGTCTTTTCCCAGCCCCAGCGCCGTCCCAGGGTTTCCAGAGTTAAAACAGCACCCGTTTTCCCGTATTGAACGGCAGGCGCTAAACAGGAGAATACATTATGAGTATCCATCCACGTTGTGTGACACCAGAGATCCAGCCATGCGTCTGATTCACCGAATGTATAGTGCTGCTCCACCAGCCGCTGTGTAATACTGCGCGGTAGGCAGAGAAAGCCATATCCCTCGGTAACATAGACGGCGCCTTCCGTGCATTCGGCGCCAGAGCACTTCACGACCCAGTCCGTGATGGCGTACTCCAGTTTCTTCGTTCTGGCATCTAATGTATATCGAAGAAATCCGAAACGTTGGAGTTCTTCCATGATCTCTAACGCCGCTGATCGGCTTTTGATGCCCAAGATGCTCTTCAAGCCTACCATGCCACCTGACCACATGCCGGGTATCACATCATTCGTATAACCGCAATAATGCGCCTGCCCCTTGCGGAATGCTGATCTGGAAGCCAGCTTCGTCCAATAGCCCATGATCCCCTTGCCGACAGGCAAGTGCGCACGGGGCAGCTTGACCCACTGGTATTTGAGCAAGCATTTTGGCATGGCGTTTTCCTCCTTCTGGGCGTGACATAAAAATAAGGCAGTCCCTGTTATAAAGAGACTGCCTTCAGCATCTTACTATTATATTCTTGCTTGTAGTCCATACAGCGCTCCACATGGCATCCCAACAAGATACCAGTCATTCGCACATTCAATTCGTGTGGGTATCCAATCGCCATTGTAGAACACTTCAAACGTTGTCCCACAATGCAGACCACCATTGCTGCTTCCGTCCGAATAACGGACGTCAACACGATCTGTCAGAGGATCATATATGAGAGTTCCTGTTTTCATGACGCGGCACCATCCTTACAAATGTTTTATAATCATTTTCCCATAATCCGACTCTGAGGCGTGGCTCACTAGGGCACCGCGGGGCTTTGTGAGGGGGGTATCTCAATTCTGATGAAGAATTTGCCTGTCGCCGAAATAAACCTCAGCCCGCCACCGACCCCGTGAATATTTACAGGAATATCAAAGACCATCATGCGTATATATTCTCTCGGCGAAATAGAAAACTACGATAAAATGCGATTGACCATAGATTTTCCTAAAATTAAGAATTTTGCACTCAAATTGTCCTATCTCTTCTTGCTATTCAAAAATTCTACCAGCTCATAAACTGTTGTCGCCGGATTACTGTCACGGCACATCACAGTCGTATGATCCGAAGTCAGTCGCTCCACACGCTCTTTTGCACGCTGGATTGCTTCGCCCTGATGGGGCAGCAATTCATCAAAAACATCAACACTCTTTTCATAATTCTCCAGATAGCCTCTGCTTTTCAAAATATTGATGACCGCATCACAGTCCTTTATATAGCCATTCCGCTTTTCAAAGTGAAGCAAATACCAATACTCGAAAGAAGGATTTGAGTAGGCAATCTGGTAGCCATGTTTTCCTGCATAATCCGCAGCATTATGCAGTTCCTGGTCCTTATTGTCATCGCAGTCAAACACGCACCACAACTGGTCGCCGTCCTTTGGATAATAGTCAGCCTGAGAAATCATGGATTTTGCGTGCTTTACCAGATGCTCTGCAGCTTTGTGTTTTGATGAAATCGGTATGATGTCCACAAGGCAATTCCGGGATCGAAAATGCTTGAAATATAGTGTTTCTGTTTCCTTGCCTTCACAAATGATGTAGATTATCGGTCTACGCTTACGCCGCATGGTTTTGTTTGGATCGTACTCTTTTCTCATCTTTGCCATTGACCATCACCTCCAATAAAGGGAATCGCACCGAAACGTCCCTGGAGATACCCCTTGCGCACGTTTTCACCCTTTCTCGGAGAGAAGGATGCAAGTGAATACAATTCAGTCGCACAGGACTTATTGTCCTTTTCTGCAAACCAAATTTGATCTCTGCGGAAGAAGCTGAGGTCGAGAAGCATCGCATCGTGGGTTGTAAACAGAAGCTGTGCGCCCTTTGTATTGATACGCTTATCCTGAACCATTTCAATCAATCTTTTGGTCAAGAGTGGATGAAGGCTATCTTCAATTTCATCGACTACCAAAAGGGCACCGTTCTCAAGCGCCTGCAGCCAGCCACCGATACGGGCAAAGAAATGCTGTGTGCCTGCTGATTCCTGTTCCATTTGAAGCTGGAAATATTCAACGCTTCCATCCTCATGGATGATGCGATGCGTTGTTGTGATAATCGGAGCATTTTTCGAGGGGTTCTTGACAGTAATATCGGAAATTCCAAGGTCTGCAAGCATCAATTCTTTTAGAATGCGAGCCTTCTTATCATCACTGCTTACGATCTGTGCAACTGTTTCCGATGTTGCGGGTTCTTCTTCCATCAGGAAAGTCAGCTTTTCGAGGAACCACCTATAAGCATTCTCTGTCTGCGGAAGGTTCCAATCATTTGAAGAAACCAGATAGAGCTTATTGTCCGGTGTCCGGTTGCTTAGCGTAACTTGTTCATTCACGTTCTCACGGAACTCATATTGACCATTATCTCTGGAGAAAATCAGTGCTTCCCGTCCATTTGGCCAATGATAAAGATACTCCGTGTAAATCTTTTTTTTATCAAAGGAAAAACCGTAGGCATAGCGCACTTTCTGATAGATAAACATGATTTCAAAGAAAGTAGGTTCTGTATTTCCGCCGAAAGGCTCCCAGGGTAGTTTTTGACCTTTCAATGCCTTTGCCGCTTCTCCAACAACCATATCTTTCATTGTTCTCATTGCATGCAGGACATTACTTTTTCCCGCGGCATTCGCGCCATAAATCGCAATCGCAGGCAGTAACGTCTTTTTTTCGTCAGGATGAAGCAAATATTCATCCAAAGACTTGTCTTTGGATGCTGTAAAACTGACCACTGCGCTATTCCTGATCGATCTGTGATTTTCAATCGTAAACTGTATAAGCATAAACGACTACCTCCTCACTTACAGTATTCTCACTATCCGGCCTTATTATAGCAGTTAAAATCAGCGCGGTCAAGTTTTATCTTCGTGTTTTGCTGTTTTTCTGCAATTACTTCGATTAAATTTGCTTCAACGGATTTTAGAATCACATTTCACATCGCTTATACCACCTCTGTTCATTGAAAACGGCTCGGATTGTTCCGAGCCGCTTGTGTCAAATCGCTTTGATTTCCTTGAGATACTCGATATCACCGGTTCTACGGTAGCACTGCACCATCCTTATAAACGATTCATAACCATTTTCCCACAGTTATATTTTATCATATTAAGGCAAATTCGGCCAGAGGAGTTATTGCCGCTCAGCGCGCGGCAATCTCGCTTCACATCTGCCGGAAAAGGCGACAAATTCGTCTCGCGTGTTAACCCATTTGTTAACCCATTTGCTCACCCATTTTGCTCTGTTAACCCATTTTTAGCCCCTATAAAATGGGTTAACATGGGTCTGGTTCAGCCAAATTTTGCCAAACCTTCCAAAATCATTCAAATCGCAATTATACAAGAAAACGCCAGAAACTTCTCGTTTCTGGCGTTTTCCATTCGATTTTGTTGTAAAATCTCGATCTCTCAGCGCTTGCTGAACTGCGGAGCGCGACGGGCTGCCTTCAGACCGTACTTCTTGCGCTCCTTCATGCGAGGATCGCGGGTCAGGAAGCCGGCCTTCTTCAGGATGGCGCGGTATTCGGGGTTCACCAGCAGCAGGGCGCGGCTGATGCCGTGGCGCAGAGCGCCGGCCTGACCGGACACGCCGCCGCCCTCGACGGTGGCCACGATGTCCACCTTACCCAGAGTGTTGGTGGCGTTCAGGGGCTGACGGACGACCATCTTCAGCGTCTCCAGACCGAAGTACTCGTCGATGCTGCGGCCGTTGATGGTGATGGAGCCGGTGCCGTTCTCAAACAGATGCACGCGGGCGACGGAGGACTTGCGGCGGCCGGTGCCGTACTTGTAGGGATTCTTGGACTGATACATTCTTTATTTCCTCCTTACTTGACCAGCTCGGGCTTCTGAGCCGCATGGTCATGCTGCTCGCCGGCGTAAATGTGCAGACGCTTCAGGGAATCCTTGGTGACGATGTTGCGGGGCATCATGCCGCGGACGGCCACGCGCATGGCCAGCTCGGGCTTGTCCTGCATCAGGATGCGGTACTTGGTCTCCTTCAGGCCGCCCACCCAACCGGAGTGGGTGCGATAGTACTTCTGCTCCATCTTGTTGCCGGTGAGCACAGCCTTGCCCGCGTTGATGACGATGACGTTGTCACCGCAGTCGGCGTGGGGGGTGTAGGTAACTTTGCCCTTGCCGCGCAGCAGGTCGGCGACGATGACGGCGGTCTTGCCCAGGGGCTTGCCGGCGGCATCCACGACGTACCACTTGCGCTCGATGTTGGCCTTATTTGCCATGAAAGTGGACATGGTGATCTTCCTCCAATTTATATAATGTATGCTTTACTTTTTCACGCGCCCTTGTTACAATGCAGGGGCAGAGAAAACGCGCTCAGCGCGCAGGATTATTTATACCACACCGCCGCGCCGATGTCAACAGCATTTTGATTTACGACGCAAACGTCTCGTATTATCTCTTGTTTTCTCCGAGTATCTCCCGTTTTCTCGCAACGCAATTCCCGTTTTTATAAAGGAGGCTTGACCGTGCAGCATATATTGGGACTTGTCCGCCGCTGTGTGGAGGACTATCACATGATCGAAGCCGGTGAAACGGTGGCCGTGGGCGTTTCCGGCGGTAAGGACAGCCTGCTGACGCTGACGGCGCTGGCGCGCCTGCGCGCGTTCTATCCCCTGCCCTTTCAGGTGGAGGCCATCACGCTGGAGACGGGCATGCCCGGCATGGATTTCACCCCCGTGGCCGACTACTGCGCCGCGCTGGATGTGCCCTATACCCGTATCTCCGTGCCGGTATACGACATCGTGTTCAACGAGCGGAAAGAAAAGAACCCCTGCTCCCTGTGCGCCAAGCTGCGGCGAGGCAGCCTGCATACGGCGCTGACGGAGCGGGGCATCCACAAGATCGCGCTGGGGCACCATTACGACGACGCGTTGGAGACACTGCTGATGAACCTGCTGTTCGAGGGGCGCATCGGCTGCTTCCAGCCGGTGACGTATCTGGACAGGACGGACATCACCCAGATACGCCCGCTGCTGTACTGCCAGGAGCCGGACATCCGCCGCATGGCTTCAAAGCTGGCGCTGCCGGTGGTGAAGAACACCTGTCCCATGGACGGCCACAGCCGCCGGCAGGAGGTGAAGGAGCTGCTGGCGGAGCTGGAGCAGCGCTATCCCGATCTGAAAAAGAAGCTGTTCGGCGCCATGCAGCGCTATCCCCTGTACGGGTGGGATCTGGAAAATATGGAGAAGTAAGCGGCTTGCCGCAAGACCTGCAAACTTGAATTTATTCTATCTGGAGGTGTCAACTATATGAAGTGTCCATTTTGTAATGCAGAAATGCTCGTTGGAAACATTTCTCAAGACCGATATGCTCTAAAATGGGTTCCGTCCGACAAAGATAGAGGATTATTGAATTTCACTCCATTTGTGAAAGGAATCAAACTGACATCAATGAGTGACGGCATAACTGTAAAAGTATTTTATTGTAATAAGTGCAGAAAATTTGTAATTGACCAAGATAATTTGCGTTAATAGTTTAATCCGGTCTGTCTCGCAGAAATGTCCTCTCCCCTATGTACCTACACCAGCACCCACTTCACCAGCAGCAGAAGCCCCAGCCCCGGCACGCCCAGCACCCCTACCGTCAGCGCATTGAACCAGTTGACGCCCAGCGTCAGCCCCGTCACCGGTGCGGTGCGCTCCAATATCCACAGCGCCAGAAGACCCAGCGCGCTGTTGAACACCACCCGCAGCGCCAGGCGCAGCGGCCGGTGAAACAGCCGCACCACCGCCACCAGCAGGAACAGCACTGTCAGCGACAGTGCGGCTATCTTCACGACGGACATGGTTCTCCCCCCTTCATGGCTCCCGCCGCCACGCAGGGAGCCTCCTGCACCGGCACCGCCACCGCCTGCGGAATACCCGACGGCACCGGCTGGCCGCTGCGCTGCTTGATCTGCCGCAGCAGATAGTTGCTGCGCGCCTTCAGCGCGTTGATCTCGAAGATGCACGACTCCACCAGATCGTTGTCGCACACATAGTCAAAGCGCAGATAGGCATCCTTCAGCGCCTGTGTGTTTGCCTGTAATTCCCTCTCCAGCTCCCGCATCGCCGGGTCGCTGCTGCGTTTCTTTGCCATAGAGCTACCTCCACTCCGTATAGTCTATGAACAGTTTACGCACTTATGCCGCCGGTTAAACATGCGGGCACGATAAGTAGGGCGGGACCCATGTGTCCCGCCGCAAAATACGCATTTCCTTCCGGCGGGGCACGCGAACCCCGCCCTACGGGTCACACGCGGGCGGACAGAGCCGTCCGCCCCTACAATGCGGAACAAGACCCGCGCGGAACGGGACGTCGGGGACGCCGTCCCCTACGAAAGGGCAAGGGGATACACGCCCCGGAAAGGATGACGCCATGGATCACGAATTCTACATGCAGCAGGCGCTGGCGCTGGCGCGGGAGGCCGCCGCCCACGGTGAGGTGCCGGTGGGCTGCGTCATCGTCCGGGACGGGCAGATCATCGCCTCCGGCCGCAACCGCCGGGAGGAAAAGCAGTCCGCCGCCTCCCACGCGGAGATGGAGGCGCTGGCGCAGGCCAACGAGGTGCTGCACAGCTGGCGGCTGGACGACTGCGACCTGTATGTGACGCTGGAGCCGTGCCCTATGTGCGCCGGCGCCATCCTCAACGCCCGCATCCGCCGGGTGTTCTACGGCGCGCGGGATGACGTGATGGGCGCCTGCGGCGGCGTGCTGAACCTATACATGGAGGGCTTTCCCCGCCCGCCGCAGCTGGTGGGCAATATATGCGGCGACGAATGCCGGGACGTTTTGCAGTCGTTTTTCCGAACTATTCGCTAAAAAAGCGGCGAAAATGAAATCGGCACACCCGTGATTGTCGATTATTTCACGGAATTTTAATATTTGTAACCGAATTTTTTTCACATCTCCGGGGTATTCTATACTTGCAAGAAGCAAAAAACTTTTTCATCTTCTCTTCCTTCCATATATGCGGAGCGCCTGACGGCACTCCGCTTTATGGTGTCCGGAGGTTTTGCCCGCGGGATACTGCCCCGCAGGGCTTTTCTTTTTTCTCCGCCCGTGGTATAATACGCCGCAGAACGACAAAAGGAGCGCGCTCATGGTCTATCCCCTTCAGGAAAAGCTGTATATCTCCGGCATGGATAGCCGCGCCCCTTCGCTGGCGCGGCGCTGGCGGCTGGGCTGCGAGGACATCACTTTCTCCTACGCACCCATGCTGGATGACCCCGCCGCGCTGCCGCAGGCGGCCAACAGGGTCGCCGGTCTTTCCCGACTGTGGCTCCACGCGCCCTTTGCCGAGCTGATCCCCTGCGCCATCGACCCGCTGGTGCGGCAGACGGCGCAGCACCGCTTCCGCCAGACGCTGGCGGCGGCACAGAAGCTGGGCATCCGGCAGGTGGTGCTCCACGGCGGCTTCATCCCCCACGTCTACTTCCCGGAGTGGTATGTGGAGCAGTCCGTCCTGTTCTGGCGGGACTTTTTGCAGGAGGTGCCGCCGGACTTCGTCCTGGCGCTGGAAAACGTCATGGAGCCGTCGCCGGACACGCTGGTGTCCATTGCGGCGGGCGTGGACGACCCCCGGCTGGGGCTTTGTCTGGACGTGGGGCACGCCAACACCTGCGTCAGCCGGACGCCGCCGCTGGACTGGATCGCGCCCATGGCGCCCTATCTGCGCCACGTCCACCTGCACAACAACCGGGGGCAGGAGGATCTCCACGCCCCACTGGATGAGGGCACCGTCCCCATGCAAGAGGTCATCGACGCTGTGCTGGAGCAAGCGCCCCGCGCCACCTTTACCATTGAAAATCAGGACGCACTCCCCTCCCTGCGCTGGCTGGCGCGGCAGGGGTACATTGAGGATATCCTATGACAGAGACAGAGCTGAAAAACTACATCGCCGCCATCCGCCCCGCCGACCGGGACGCCATGGCCGCTGCCCGGCAGCGGCAGGCGCAGCTGGCCAAGCCGCCGGGCAGTCTGGGCGCGCTGGAGGACATGTCCGTCCGTCTGGCGGGCGTCACCGGCCGGGTGTGCCCACCCATGAACCGCTGCCGGGTGGCGGTATTCGCCGCCGACAACGGCGTGGTGGACGAGGGCGTGTCCTGCGCGCCCCGTTCCGTGACCGTGCAGCAGGCCGTCAACATGACCCGCCGCAAAACCGGTATGTCCGCCATGGCCGCCGCCTTCGGCGACGATGTGGCGGTGGTGGACGTGGGCATGGACTGCGGCACCACCCCGGCGGGCATTCTGAACCGCCGCGTGCGCCGGAGCACCGGCGACATCGCCATCGAGGACGCCATGACCCGTCCGCAGGCGCTGGCAGCCATAGCCGCCGGCATGGAGCAGGCGGCGCTGGCCAGAGCCGACGGCGTCACCGCCCTCGGCATCGGGGAAATGGGCATCGGCAACACCAGCACCTCCGCGGCGGTGCTGGCCGTACTCACCGGCGCGGAGATCGAGACCGTCACCGGGCGCGGCGGCGGCCTGACCGACCGCGCCTTCGCCCGGAAAAAGGACGTGCTCCGCACGTCCGTCGGACGCCGCCCTATCCGGAGAGACGACGCTGTGGACGTCCTCTGCGCCGTGGGCGGGCTGGATATCGCCGCCATGACCGGCGCGTTTCTGGGCTGCGCCCACGAGGGCATCCCGGCGGCGGTGGACGGCTTCATCTCCGTCACGGCGGCGCTGTGCGCCGTGGCGCTGTGCCCGGCGGTGCGGGACTATCTGTTCCTGTCCCACGACTCCTACGAGGTGGGCTACCGTCTGGCGGCGGAGAGGCTGGGTCTGGAGCCGTGCCTGCATCTGGGCATGCGTCTGGGCGAGGGCAGCGGCTGCCCGCTGCTGTTCCGCGTCATGGAGGGCGCCTGCGGCGTCATGAGCGGTATGGCCACCTTTGCTGAGGCCGCCATTCACGACGGCTATCTGGACGAGATACGCGCGCAGGACAGCTTTACGGTGGACAGGCCATGAGGATATTACTGATCGGCGGCGGCAAGAGCGGCAAGAGCACGCTGGCGCAGCGTCTGGCCGCAGCGCTGTCCGGGGACGCACCCCGGTATTACTGGGCCACCATGACGCCCCACGACGACGAGGATCGCGCCCGTATCCGCCGCCATGTGGCGGATCGGGCGGGCATGGGCTTCGTCACCGTGGAGCGGAGCTTCGACCTGCCCGGCGGTTTGGCGGAGATCGACCCGAACGGCACGGTGCTGTTCGACAGCATCACCGCCTGCCTGTCCGAGCGCATGTTCCCCGACGGGACGCCCAACGCCCGCGCCGGGCGGGAGATCACCGGCGAGCTGCTGACCGTCAGCCGCTCCTGCCGCCACCTCATCGCCGTGTGCGACGATCTGTGGCACGGCGGCGAGGACTATCAGGACTGGACGGAGGTCTATGTCCGGGAGCTGGCGGGGATATGCCGCGCGCTGGCATCGGAGTTCGACGCGGTGTGCGAAATGACGGCGGGGCTGCCCCGCCTGTGGAAGGGAGAGCTGCCCCGTGTCTGATTGGATCTACGGCTTTTTCATGGCGTGGGGCATGTTTCTGGCTATCCCCTGCCCGAAAAAGATATGGAGCGAGAGCGCCCGCCGGCGCATGCTGGCGTGTCTGCCGCTGGTGGGGCTGATCGTCGGCGGTGTATGGGCGTTGTGTGCATGGCTGGGCGGCTTCCTGCCCCGTCCCATCGGGGCGCTGCTGTGCGCCGCCGCCCCGTGGCTGGTGACGGGCTTCATGCATCTGGACGGCTTTATGGACGTGTGTGACGCGGTGATGAGCCGCCGGGATATGGAGACGCGGCAGCGCATCCTGAAGGACTCCCACTGCGGCGCCTTCGCGGTGATCTGCATGGTGCTGCTGGCGCTGGGACAGTGGTCGGTGTTCCTGTCGGCGGAGGGCATCGCCCTGTGGCCGCTGGCGCTGGTGCCGGTGGCCTCCCGCGCCTGCGCGGCGCTGGCGGTGCTGACGCTGCGCCCCATGACCACCAGCCAGTACAGCGCCATGGAGCGCGGCGGTGCACCGGTGGTATTCGCCGCGCTGGTGCTGGCGGCGGCATGCATTGTCTCCGTGCTGTTGTGGGACAGCTTTGCCCCGGCGGTGACGACGGCGGTATACGCGCTGGCGGCGTGGTATGGCGTAAGGCAGCTGGGCGGCATGTCCGGCGACGTGTCTGGCTTTGCCCTGACGCTGGCGGAGCTGGGCGGCGCGGCCGCGCTGGTATTGTGGAGGTAACGGTATGGAATTGGTCATCGGCGGCGCGTTTCAGGGCAAGCTGGCCTACGCGCTGGAGACTTACGGCCTGACGGAGAGCGACGTGTGCGATCTGGCGGTCTGCGACCCTGCGCCGGGGTACCGGTGCTACCGGCACCTAGAGGCGCTCAGCCGCCGGGAGCCGGACGCGGAGCGGTATCTGCCCCTGTTTGAAAACGCGGTGGTCATCGCCCGGCAGGTCAACGGCGGCATCGTCCCCATGGACGGCGAGGAGCGGGCGTGGCGGGAGCGCTACGGCCTGCTGCTGCAAAAATTTGCCCGGAATGCGGCGCATGTGACCCGCATTTTCTGCGGGCTTTCGGAGGTATTAAAATGAAGCTGACACTCATACGCCACGGTGAAACGGAGGGCAGCCGCCGTGATCTCTACTACGGCGCGGCGGACATTCCGGTGCTGCCGGATTCGCTGAAGGCGCTGGAGGAAAAGGCTAAGGCGGGCGTCTACCCCACCGCCGGCCGCTACTGCATCAGCGGCATGCTCCGCACGGTGCAGACGCTCCGCGCCCTGTACGGCGATGTGCCCTACACCGTGCTGCCGGGGCTGCGGGAGATGGACTTCGGCGATTTTGAAATGCGCGCCTACACCGGCGATCTGGAAAACGACCCGGCCTTCCGCGCGTGGTGCGAGGATGCGGAGCACAACGTCTGCCCCCACGGAGAGAGCGTGCCGCAGGTGCTGGAGCGGAGCCTGCGCGCCATCCAGCCGGTGCTGGACGCGGGCGAGAACACGGTGTGCGTCATCCACGGCGGCGTGACCTCCGGGCTGATGATGCACTGGTTCGGCGGCACACGGTACGACTACTCCCCGGCGCCGGGCACCGGATTTCAGGTGACTTTCCGCGACGGAAAGCCGGAGAGCTATATACATATCGGATAAAGGAGCATAACTATGGACTACACCTATCGGACAAAGGGCACCTGTTCCCGCGAGATCTCCTTTGAGCTGGACGGCGACAGGGTGAAGAACGTACACTTTGTGGGCGGCTGCGACGGCAATCTGAAGGCCGTGGCCAAGCTGGTGGACGGCATGACCGTGGAGCAGATCGAGACCATGCTGCGGGGCAACACCTGCGGCCCGCGCCCCACGTCCTGCGCCGACCAGCTGGCTATTGCGGTGCAGGAAGCCTATAAAAAGGAGCAGGCAGGCGAGTAAGACTAAGATATGGAGAAGGCGGCTCTGTGAGCCGCCTTCTCGTTTTGCTATTTGACCAGCCTGCGGGAAGCGGCGTATGCGGCGTTGATCTCCGCCAGCTCCTTCTCCCCGTCGATATAGGGTCGGTAGATCTCGTCCACCCGTCCGCCGCCCAGATTGCCGCAGCCGCTGCAGCCGTCGCACGGGCTGCCGCATACGCTGAGGGCGCGGCGGACGATCTCCTCCCGCTGGGCGCGGGTGGTGTCCTTGATAAGCAGGGACTGCATGTGTGATTCCTCCTACGTTGGCTTGTCCGGGGCGCTTTGCCTGAAACCGCCTGTTCCGGTGCCGGTTTTCTGCAAGCGCCCGTTGTCTGTTATCCGGCCATGTCCAGCATGTTGCCGATGAAGATGCCGTACCCCCGTGTGGGGTCGTTGAGCAGCACATGGGTCACTGCGCCCACGATGCGGCCATTCTGTAGAATGGGACTGCCGCTCATCCCCTGCACGATGCCGCCGGTGGCGGACAGCAGCCGGGGATCGGTGATGCGCAGGAGCATGTTGCGGGTGGGCTCGTCCGCGCCGTAGAGCCGGACGATCTCCACCTGGTACTCCGCCGTGTCGCTGCCGGAAATGGTGGCCAGAATGGTGGCGCGGCCTGTTTTCACCTGCTGCGCCGTGGCTACAGGCACCGGCGTGCCGCCGGAGAGGAACTCTCCGTCCGCCATAGTGCCGAAGATGCCGCCGTCACTGTTGACGGTGACGGTGCCCACGTCCCGCTGCACGGAGAAGTCGCCCTTCAGCTCGCCGGGGTCGCCCTTCCTGCCCTTCTTCACCGCCTTGACCGTCGTCTCCATGATAGAGCCGGAGGCCAGCGGCATCAGCTGGGCGGTGTCCACATCGGTGATGCCGTGACCCAGCGCGCCGTATTGCCCGGTGGCCGGGTCGTAATAGGTCAGCGTGCCGATGCCGGCCATGCTGTCGCGTATCCACGCGCCCAGCTGCCAGGCGCCCCCTGCGCCGGGACGGGCGCAGGCGGACAGCGCCAGAGTGGAGCTGCCGCGGCGGACGGTGAGGGTCGTCTCCTGTCCGGCGGCCTCCGCCAGCAGGGACTGCACCTGCTCGGTGGAGTCGATGGCGGTGCCGTCTATGGCGGTGATGATGTCGCCCTGCCGCAGGCCGCAGGTGTGGGCAGGCGTGTCGCCGTCCGCCAGACCCACCACCAGAACACCGGCAGCAAAGAGCTTGATGCCCACCGCCTTACCCAGAGGGATCACGGTGCGCTCCGCCGAGACTGCGGGCGACGCCCACGCGGACTGGACGCACAGCGAGAGGGAGAATACCGCCGCCAGCAGCCATGCGGCCAGGCGGCGCGCTGCGGGGATATGCCGTGTTTCATACAAGCGTCTCACCCCTGATCCTGTTGTTTGATTTTGTCGCCGGCGACAGCGTTACTTTGCGCCGAACGGCGGCGAAGCATGAGAAACAAAATCAGGATGAATTGGAAAACGGCGCGGACACTGGCGCGGCGGCGGCTGGGAAATTTTGCCGCGCAAAAAGGCGGAGCTGCAACAGCCCCGCCTCAGCTTGTCGAAAAAGCCTGTCATTGCGAGCCAGTGCGCGCCGCGAAGCAAATGCCCTTGGGGTACTCCTCGGAATGACAGGGGTGAGGTCTATCGACACGCCGGAGCGTCCAACGGACGCTCTTTTTACATTATCTTTTCTGTGCGTATGGCAGCCAGTGCCTCCACCGTGTCCACGTCCCGCAGCTCCGCCGCCGCCGTTTCGTACAGCAGCAGCGATTCCGGGTGCGCCCGGATCACCACGTTTCCGCCCACATCGCCGGTGAGCGCCATCAGCTCCGGGAAAAACCGCCGGGGGAAGATGCAGGGGTTGCCCCGCACGCCGTTGTGCCCCAGCCCCACGATCCTGTCCGGATGCGCCCGGAACAGCTCCACCTCCCGCCGCACCGTGTCCCGCTCCAGCAGCGGCTGGTCGGCTACCTGATACATGATGGCGCCGCACCCGGCCATGGCCTCGGTGCCCAGACGTACCGTGCGGCTCAGGCCGTCCTCCGGACGGTCGTTCCGCACCACTGCGAAGCCGAATTCCTCCGCCAGCGCCGCCGCGCCGTCATACTGTGTCACCACCGTCACGCAGGCAAACTCCTCCCGCGGCACCGCCTCCAGCGCCCGCCGCAGCAGCGTTTTCCCGTCTATAACAGCCTCCAGCTTATTGCGCCCGAAGCGGCTGCCGCTGCCCGCCGCCATCACAAGGCAGCCTATGCGAAGCTCCGCCATGCCGTCACCCTCTTTCTTACCGTGTAGTGTATCAGCTTCAGTATGCCCCGTCAAGATACGGCGTATCGTTATTCACGAAATAAAATCACGCCCGCCCTGTACATTTTGTGCGTTGTGTGCTATAATTCCCATGAATACATAGCATAAGTGCAAATAATAGACAATTTACCAACAGGAGGCTGCCTACTATGAGCAAGGTGGGAAAGAGCGAGATCCGCGTGGACGCCTTTGACAAGGCTACCGGGCGGACGAAATATTACGAGGATCGGATGCCGGCGGGCGCGCTGTACGCCCGCATCAAGCACGCCACCATCGCCCACGGCTACGTCAAGTCCATTGACAAGTCCGCGGCGGAGGCCATCGAGGGCGTGGTGAAGGTGCTGACCTGCTTCGACGTGCCGGAGCACTGCTTCCCCACGGCGGGTCATCCCTGGTCCATGGATCCCGGCCATCAGGATGTGGCGGACCGCAATCTGCTGAACCGCCATGTGCGCTACTACGGCGACGATATCGCCGTGGTCATCGCTGAGGATGAGGTGTCCGCCATGCAGGGCGTCCGCGCGCTGGTGGTGGAATACGAGGAGCTGCCCTTTGTGCTGGACGTGCAGAAGGCCATGGAGCCGGGCGCGCCCCAGCTGCACGAGGGCTATCCCAACAACATCCTCAAGCACTCCGACATCCGCAAGGGCGACTATCAGGCCGCCATCCAGGAGCCGGGGCTCATCAAGGTGGAGGGCTGGTACGACACCCCCACCGTGCAGCACTCCCACATCGAGAACCACGGCTGCTTCGCCTACGAGGAGAACGGCCGTATCGTAGTGGTGTCCTCCACCCAGATCCCCCATATCATCCGCCGGATCGTGGGACAGGCGCTGGGTCGCCCCTGGGCGGATATTCAGATCATCAAGCCCTACATCGGCGGCGGCTTCGGCAACAAGCAGGACGCCCTGTATGAACCGCTGTGCGCCTGGTGCAGCACGCAGGTGGGCGGCCGCTGCGTCCGCGTGGACTGCTCCCGCGAGGAGACGTTCGTCTCCAACCGCGTGCGCCACGCTATCCGCTTCCACATCGTCACATGGCTCCACAAGGACGGCTCCATCGCCGCCCGGAAGGTGGAGTGCTTCTCCAATCAGGGCGCTTACGCCTCCCACGGCCACTCCATCGTGGCCAAGGCCATGGGCTCCTTCCCGCAGATCTACCCCTGCGACAACTTCGAGGGCGACGCGTGGACGGTGTATACCAACCGCCCCGCGGCCGGCGCCATGCGCGGCTATGGCATGCCGCAGGCCTCCTTTGCCGACGACGCCAACATTGACGAGTGCGCCAAGGCCGTGGGCATGGATCCGCTGGAGTACCGCATGAAGTACATCATGCCCAAGGGCTTCCACGACGGCTTCTCCGGCAACACCAACTACTACGACTCCTTCCGCGACTGTCTGGAAAAGGGCAAGGCGTACATCGAATACGACAAAAAGAAGGCCGAGTATGCCAAGGACACCGGCAACATCCGCCGGGGCATCGGCGTGGCCGCCTTCTGGTACAACACCGCCGTGTATCCCATCTCGCTGGAGACGTCCAGCAACCGCATGCTGCTGAATCTGGACGGCACCGTGACCATGCAGTGCGGCGAGACGGAGATCGGACAGGGCGCCGACACCGCCTACTCCCAGATGACCGCCGAGGCCGTGGGTCTGAAGAGCTACAAGGACGTACACGTCGTCTCCTGCCAGGACACCGACATCACACCCACCGGTCTGGGCGCCTACGCCAGCCGCCAGACCTATGTGGCGGGCTTCTCCATTCGCCAGACGGCCACGCAGCTGCGCCAGAAGATCCTGGCCTACGCCACCAAGCTGACCCGCCAGGCGGTGGACAACATGGACATCGTGGACGGAAACATCGTCCGCAAGCAGGACGGCGCGGTGCTCATGAGCCTGAAGGAGCTGGCCATGACCGCCCAGTACAACGCGGCGGACAGCGAGCACATCACCGCCGAATCCACCTACACCATCCGCAACAACGCCTATTCTTTCGGCTGCACCTTCGCCGATGTGGAGGTGGACATCGCCCTGTGCAAGGTGAAGCTCAACAAGATCATCAACGTCCACGACTGCGGCAGCCTCATCAACCCCGCTCTGGCGGAGGCACAGGTACACGGCGGCATGTCCATGGCCATCGGCTACGGCATGAGCGAGCAGCTGCTGTTCGATGAAAAGACCGGCAAGCCCCTGAACAACAATCTGCTGGACTACAAGCTGTCCACCTTTATGGATCATCCCCATCTGGAGGCGCAGTTCGTGGAGAACCCCGAGCCCACCTCCCCCTTCGGCACCAAGGCGCTGGGCGAGCCGCCGGCCTGCTCCGGCGCACCGGCCATCCGCAACGCCATTCTCAACGCCACCGGCGTGGCCATCGACTGTGTCCCCATCACGCCGCACGTTCTCTTTGCCGAGTTTACCAAGGCCGGACTGATCCGCGACAGCTGGAACGAAAAGGAGGGCAACTGAGCCATGTATGATATGAAAGCCTTATACGAAGCCACCAGCGTGGAGAACGCGGTGGCACTGCGGCTGGAGCACCCGGAGGCGCAGATCATCGCCGGCGGCAGCGACGTGCTGGTGCAGATGCGCGAGGGCAAGCGCGCCGGTGCGGAGCTGATCTCCATTTACGGGCTGGACGAGCTGCGGGGCGTGCGCATGGATGAGGACGAGAACATCCGCATCGGCTCCCTGACCAGCTTCTCCCACATCACCCGCGACCCCATCATCCAGAAGTATATCAACGTGCTGGGCGAGGCCGTGGACATGGTGGGCGGCCCCCAGATCCGCAACATCGGCACCATCGGCGGCAACACCTGCAACGGCGTGACCTCTGCCGACTCCTCCTCCACCCTCCATGCATGGGATGCCATCGTGGAACTGACCGGTAAAAACGGCGTTCGCCGCCTGCCCATCCACGAGTTCTACATCAAGGCCGGCAAGGTGGATATCCGCGTGGAGGACGGCGAGATCCAGACCGCCATCCTCATCCCCAAGGAGAGCTACGACCGCTGCTGGGGACACTATATCAAGTACGCCATGCGCAACGCCATGGACATCGCCACGCTGGGGTGCAGCGTCAACGTGCGGCTCAGCGAGGATAAAAAGACCATCCAGCGGGCGCGCATCGCCTACGGCGTGGCAGGTCCCGTGCCTCTGCGCTGCGCCACGGCCGAGGCCGCCGCGCAGGGAAAGCCCCTGACGCAGGAGACGGTGGAGGCCTTTGCCAACGCCATCCTCAGCGACATCAATCCCCGCGACAGCTGGCGCGCCAGCAAAGCCTTCCGCCAGCACATCGCGCTGGAGATCGCCAAGCGCTGTCTCGTGAAATCCATTGAACTGGCAGGAGGTGAGCTGGCATGAGCAAGCAGTATAAGCTGATCCGCTGCAACATCAACGGCAAGGACGTGGAGAAGATGGTGGACGTCCGCGCCAGCCTGACGGACATGCTCCGCAACGATTACCACCTGACCTCCGTGAAGAAGGGCTGCGAGGTGGGCGAGTGCGGCGCCTGCACCGTCCTCATCGACGGCGAGACTTTCAACTCCTGCATCTATCTGGCGGTGTGGGCAGACGGCAAGCGCATCCGTACGCTGGAGGGACTTCTCAGCCCCGACGGTGAGCCCAGCGACATTCAGAAGGCCTTCATGGAGGAGGCCGCCATCCAGTGCGGCTTCTGCACCCCCGGCTTCCTGATGACCGCTGTGGAAATTCTGGACAGCGGCAAGCTGTATTCCGACGAGGAGCTGCGCAAGCTGCTCTCCGGCCACCTGTGCCGCTGCACCGGCTACGAGAACATCCTCAAGGCGGTAAAAAAGACCATGTACCGCCGTCTGGGGATGGAAGTCCCCGCCATCTGACACAGAAAAACAATACAGCGGCAGCCTTCCGGCTGTCGCTGTATTATTTTGTCTAAAATTCGTCACTGCCCGTCCGTCCGCGCCGCAAAGCGAGTGCCCTCAGAATGACAGGAGAGTGCTTTTTGCGTTACTTCTTGGGCGCATACGGCGTGTTCTGCAGCGGCAGGCTGAATTCCCGCTCACCGGTGAGCCGGTAATAGGCGTCGGCGATGGCCGGAGCGGTGGGGATGGAGGTGATCTCTCCGATGCCGATGGCGCCGCCCGCCACGTTCAGACCGGGCTTCTCCACCACGATGGCCTGGATCTCCGGCGGGATCTGGTTGGCGCGGAACAGCCCCAGCGTGCCGTATTTGGCGGTGGGCTTGCAGTTCTCGTCGATGGGGTATTTCTCCGTCAGCGCGAAGCCCATGGACATGACCACGCCGCCCTCGATCTGCCCCTCCACGCTGAGGGGATTCACGGCCTTGCCCACATCGTGGGCGGCCACCATCTTCTTGATGCGCCCCGTCTCCTTATCCAGAATGCACATCTGGGTGGCGTAGCCGTAGGCCACGTGGCTGACGGGGTTGGGCACGTCGGCGCCCAGCGGGTCGGTCTTGGCCAGATACTCGCCGTAGAACTCCTGCCCCTTCAGCTCGTCCAGCGTCTTGCCGCTGTCCAGCTCCGCCTTCAGCTTTTCGCAGGCGCGGCGGGTGGCCTCGCCGGTGACGAGGGTCTGGCGGGAGCCGGAGGTATCGCCGGAGTCCGGCGCGATCCATGTGTTGCTGCGCTCATAGACGATGTCGTCCCGGTGCAGCCCGGTGTTGGTGACCACCACCTGCACCAGCACGGTTCCCAGTCCCTGTCCGATGCAGCTGGCGCCGGAGTAGATGTGTACCTTGCCGTCGTCCTCCACGATGAGCTTGCAGCGTCCCCAGTCGGGGATGCCCACGCCCACGCCGGCGTTCTTCATGGCGCAGGCGATGCCCACCGGGTCGCCGTTCTTCACCGCCTCGTCATAGGCGGGCTTGATGGCCTCCAGCGTTTCCACAAGGCCGGTGGACTCGTCCACGATCTGGCCGTTGGGCAGCACGCCGCCGGGGCGGATGGCGTTGCGGTAGCGGATCTCCCACGGGCTGATGCCCACCAGATCGGCCATCTCGTTGAGCAGCGTCTCGGTGCAGAAGCAGGTCTGGGTGACGCCGAAGCCCCGGAAGGCGCCGGCGGGGGGATTGTTGGTGTAGTAGGCGCGCCCCTCGATCTCGAAATTCTCGTAGGCATAGGGGCCGGCGGCGTGGGTGCAGGCGCGCTCCAGCACGGGGCCGCCCAGGGAGGCGAACGCGCCGGTGTCGGACACCACGCTGGCCTTCACGCCCTGAATGATGCCGTTTTCGTCGCAGCCCATGGTGAAGTCCATGTCAAAGGCGTGGCGCTTGGGATGCACCAGAATGGACTCCTGCCGGCTGAGCTTGAACTTGACCGGCCGGCGGCTCAGATAGCACAGCAGCGCAGCGTGGTGCTGCACGGACATATCCTCCTTGCCGCCGAAGCCGCCGCCCACCAGGCAGTTCTGCACCTGGCAGTGGTCGTAGTCCACGCCCAGCATGGCCGCGCACTCGTGCATGGTTGTATGGGCGCTCTGGTCGGTGGTCAGCAGCCTCACGCCGCCGTTGTCCAGCGGCAGCGCCACGCAGCACTCCGGCTCCAGAAAGGCGTGCTCCGTCCACGGGGTGGAGAAGTGCTGGGTCAGCACATACTTGGAGCTTTTGATAGCGCCCTCCGCGTCGCCGCGGGAGACGTGCTTGTACGCCTGTACGTTGCTCTCGTCGCCCTCGAACACCAGCGGCGCGCCGGGCGCGGCGGCCTCGGTGGGGCTGTGGATGGCGGGGAGCACCTCGTACTCCACCTTCACCAGCTTTTTGGCGGCCTCCACCGTCTCCTGATCCACGGCGCAGATCAGCGCCACGCTGTCGCCCAGATAGTGGGTGATCTCGCCCACGCCGATGAGGGTGGGCTGATCCTTTTTCAGATGCCCCACGTTCACCTGACCGGGAATGTCCTTCTGTGTGGCCACGCAGACCACGCCGGGCAGCGCCTCCGCCTCGGACGTGTCGATGGACAGAACACGGGCGCGGGCGTACTGGCTGCGGACAGCGCCGCCGTAGCACATGCCGTCCACATAGATATCATCGGGGTACTGACCGTAGCCCAGCACCTTTTCCTCCACGTCCAGACGGTGGACGCGGCTGCCCATCTGCCAGTCGTCGGCAGAGGGCGCGGGGAGCTTCCCCTCCCGGAAGATCTTCGCCGCCAGCAGAATGCCGTCGATGATCTTCACATAGCCGGTGCAGCGGCAGATGTTGTTGCGGATGGCAAAGGCGGCCTCCTCGCGGCTGGGGTCGGGGTTCACGTCCAGCAGGCCCTTGGCAGAGATCACCATGCCGGGGATGCAGAAGCCGCACTGCACGGCGCCGGCCTCGCCGAAGGCAAAGGTGTAGACCTGCTTTTCCCAGTCGGTCAGCCCCTCCACGGTGACGATGGTCTTGCCCTCCAGCTTGTCCGTCTGGGGGATACAGGCCTTGGTGGGCTTGCCGTCGATCAGGACATGGCAGGTGCCGCAGGCGCCCTCACTGCACCCGTCCTTCACAGAGGTCAGATGCAGCTGGTCGCGCAGATAACGGATGAGCTTCTGGTTCTTTTCCACAGTGACGGTCTGCCCGTTCACGGTAAATGTGGCCATAGTGTATCTCTCCTTTATGCGTTGTGCTGTGAAAGCGCACGTATATTCAGCATAACTATACCATACTCGTGAGAGGAAAACAAGGAGGGAATGTACCCGGCGGCGGGAAAGCGTGATAGTAAATTGAGGATAGCGGCGGGCGGGCGGCAGCGTCGTCCGCCCCCGCGCGGACGGGAGGTCGGGGACGCCGTCCCCTACAGAATGGAATGAGGACATACAAACGGGGACGCCGTCAGGCGTCCCCGAAAGCTCGTATCATTCCCGATGCTCCAGCACCGGCAGCATCACCTGTAAGCGGAACTGCCCGCCGCCGCAGGAAAATTCGCACAGGCCGCCGTTGCGCCGGGCGATGGTCTGGATGCTGAGACAGCCATAGCCGTGTCCCGCGCCGCGGTCGCTGACGGGCAGGCCGTCCTTCATGGTCACGGCCTCGCCGCAGGGATTGGTGATCTCGATGAGCAGCTTATTGCGCTGCACGCCGCAGTACAGCGAGACGGTGCGGCGCTCCGGCGGCAGCTCCTTTACGGCGCGGAGAGCGTTTTCCAGTCCGTTGCTCAGCAGAGAGCACAGCTCCGTGTCGGAGATGGTCAGCGCGTCAGGCAGCCGCGCCTCCACTGTGAGGACGGTGCCCTGCCGCTGTGCCTTGTCGGTATAGGATGAGCACAGCAGATTCACCAGCTGGTTTTCGCAGAAGCGGCGGGGCGTGATGGCCTCGATGTCCGCCTGCACCCCCTTGATGTACTCCTGTGCCTGCCCCGGCTTCCCGGCGGACAGCAGACCGTCCAGCATGTTCAAGTGGTGGCGCATGTCGTGCTGATAGACGGCGGTCTGCGTCTCCATGCGGTGCAGGGCGTCCATCTCCAGCTGGGACTGCTCCAGCTCCATGGTCAGCATGGAGCGCTGCATCTCCGCCGCCGCGCGCTTCTGCGTCTCCAGATAAAAGGCGGGCAGGAACAGGATATAGAACGTCACCAGCACCGTGGGCAGGAACTCGCTGATGATCAGCACGTTGGAGTACAGCGCATTGGAGTACACCGTGGTGGCATAGTCAAATATATAATAGGTAACAGGCAGGCTGCCGAACAGCAGCAGCGTCCACCGGGAGTAGGTCATGGTGGCATAGGCCGCCTTCACCAGAAAGCGCTCGCACAGCCAGAACACCCCCACCAGCAGGACGATGTACGCAATGTCGGCGGCCAGCATGCTGCCGGTCAGGGCTTCCACGGCGTTCTTGCCCCAGCGCAGCGGCTGGCAGCACAGATAGGCCGTGCAGGTGCTGACCACAGCCACGCCCAGCGGCTTTTTCAGCGCCAGCGTCAGTATCAGCACCAGCGGCAGGTGGACGATCAGCGGGTACAGCTGCATGGTCTTGTCCGTGCCCAGCGTCAGCGCAAACAGGGATTGCAGCACCAGAAACACGGGGCACAGCAGCGCCACCAGCTTTTTGTCTCTTTTTTCGGTACAGCCGCCGGCGATGGATACGCTGAGAAACAGCCCGTAGATCAGCACCAGCCCGTAGTTGAACACGTCCAGCGCCGACTGGAATGTCACATCAAATACGCCCTTCATGCGTCCCTCCCGGAAAACAGCAGCTCCAGATAGTCCTTCTGCAGCTGGTTGTACAAAAGCCGCGACACCGGCACGCTCCGGCCGGAGAAGGTGACGACCCCGGCGGGGGACAGCTTCTCCGCCTGCAGCATATTGACGATGTAGGAGCGGTGGGTGCGCATGAACTCCGGACGCGCCAGCAGCGCGCCCTCGTACTCCTTCAGCGCGCCCACCACCTCGTGTACGGAGTCGTCCGTCATGTGGAAGAACAGGTGCTTGCCCATGACCTCCACATAGCTCAGCTGGGAGAAGGGCAGCCGCACCAGAACGCCCTCGGAGCGCACCGTCAGTCCATCCTGTGGGTTCTGCTCCCGCTGGTACAGTCTGTCCAGCAGCGGGAACAGCAGCTTGGCGCTGACCGGCTTGAGCAGGTATTCCAGCGCCCGCACGCCGTAGCTCTCGTAGGCGAAGCCCGGCGAGGTGGTCAGGAACACGATGTCCGCTGCGCCATCGAAGCTGCGGATCTCACGGGCGGCCTCCATGCCGGTCACGCCGGGCATGAGCACGTCCAGCAGGTACAGCGTAAAGCGCTCCCTCTGGGCGGCGTCCAGCAGCTCTCCGGCGCCGCGGAAGGAGCGGAGCCGGACGGCGGCGCGGCGGTCGGTCTGCCACGCCTGCAAAAGTCCCATGACCTTTTCCAGCTCCTCGATCTGATCGTCACATACAGCGATATACATGGCAGTCCCTCCTGTGCCTGTCTTGCAGATCATGCACGGGTATTCTACCACAGAAAACCGGACTTGTCAGCCGTGATTTTGCATTTCGTGGGTGCCAACGCGCATTTCAGGAATGGGAGCGCACATTTTTCCGCCCATCTGCTATGATGTGAGCCGCAGGGGGAGGCATCCCTGCGGAAGGGGGTCAATGTATATGGGTTGGATCGCAGCGCTCATCAGCACATCCGTGCTGGTCATACTGTGGTTCTGGGAGGTGCGCCGCCGTCTGCGGGAGCAGCACAGCATGGTGGAGAGCGCCAGAAGTCAGATGGATTCCTGCCGGCGGCGTGCCGCCGGCTCCTCCGGCGACGCGGATGCTGCGCAGGTGCTGCGCCGCTGCGAGGACATCTACCGCCAGGCGGCGGAGCATTACAACAACACACTGCGCCGACCGCTGATCCACGTCCCCGGCTATCTTATGGGCTTCCACCGGGAGCCGGACATGCCGGAATGCGGCTGCGGTACAAGTCAGAAAACAGCATAGCATGAGGAGGATATGATCATGGGACTGTTCAGCAACAACAAGAAGCTCTGCCCGCTGTGCGGCGCGCCCACACCCCGGCTGCTGCCCACCAAGGTGGAGGATATGCCGCTGTGCAAGGAGTGCGCGGCGAAGATCGACCTGCCCGGCGGCACGCTGGACACCATGCGCGTGGCTGATCTGGAAACGTACATGGCCTGCTACGAGGAGAACAAGCCCCTGCGGGACGCGTTCACCGAGACCATGCGCCGCAGCTTCAGCTTCCTGAGCGGTTCGCTGGTGCTGGACACCGACCACCGCCTGCTGCGCTTCGGCGCCGGCGACAGCTTCGTGTTCGGCCCGGAAAACTTGAAGTCCTTCCGCATCACGGAGGACGGCCGCCCGCTGTTCGAGGCCAGGGACGGCGTGCTGTATTGCCATTACAGCGATGTGCCGGACAGAGTGACCGCCATGCAGCCGGCCATCGACCGCTTCTACATGGACGTGCACGACTACGAGCGCATGGAGGAGATGGATCGCCGCATGCACCGGGATGATGACGACCACCGCCCCGTCCGCTTCCGCCCCACCTTCGACATGAAGGAGCCGGTGGAGAAATTCGCCGTGGAGCTGACGCTGGCGCATCCCTACTGGCACAGCTTCCGCGAGGAGATCGGCGCACCCGATTTCGACAGCTACAACCCCAGCGTGGCGGAGTATCTCAACGAATACGAGGACGATGTGAACGGTCTGCATGAGCTGGCTGCCGCCCTGCTGCACATCATGGATGCCAGCGGCACCGAGCAGTGGGACGAGGATCCCTACGCCGCCTCTGCCTCCGCCGCCTCTGCGGACAGCGCTTCTGTGGCCGCTGCCGCTGCCGCCGCTGCCGTCGCCGCGGTGCAGCAGTCCGCCGCGCCGGTAGACACCGTGGCGGAGATCCAGAAGTACAAGGCACTGCTGGACGCAGGCGTCCTCACCGAGGAGGAGTTCGCAGCCAAGAAAAAACAACTGTTGGGGATCTGAGGATGAATAAAATGAAACGACTGAGTGCTCTGCTGCTGGCGCTGGTGATGGCGCTGTCTCTCACCGCCTGCGGCGACGAGCCTGCCCCCTCCGGCGGGGACGGCAGCTGGGCGGTATACTGGTATCTGTGCGGCAGCGATCTGGAGAGCGAGGGCGGCTTCGCCACCGGCGATCTCAACGAGCTGCTGGAGGTGGCGCTGCCGGAGAACGTCACCGTGGTCATCGAGACAGGCGGCGCGGCACAGTGGCAGAACGAGGTCATAGACGGCAGCCTCCTGCAGCGCTACGTCTACGACAGCGAGGGTCTGACCCTTGTGGACGAGCAGCCCTCCGCCAGCATGGGCGACAGCGAGACGCTGGAGGAATTCCTGCGCTTCGCCAGAGAGAACTATCCCGCCGACAGAACGGCGGTGGTGTTCTGGAACCACGGCGGCGGCTCCGTGTCCGGCGCGTCCTTCGACGAGCTGTACGACTACGACTCCCTGACCCTGGGCGAGATGTACGAGGCCTTCTCCGCCGTTTGGGAGCCTGACACCGAGGCTCCTCCGCTGGAGCTGGTGGGCTTTGACACCTGCCTGATGGCCACCGTGGACACGGCCTACACCTTCTGCGACCTGAGCCACTATCTGGTGGCCTCCGAGGAGACGGAGCCGGCCAACGGCTGGTACTACTCCCAGTGGCTGCAGGCGCTGGCGGACGATCCGTCCATGGACGGCGCGGCGCTGGGCAAGGTGATCTGCGACGCCTATTACGAGGGCTGCCAGGCAGTGGAGACGCAGGACAGCGCCACGCTGTCCGTCACCGACCTGACGAAGATACAGGGGCTGCTGGACGCCTATGAGGAATTCGGCGCGCAGGCGCTGTCCGCTGCGGCGCAGGATCCCGGCTTCCTGTCCCGGTTCAGCCGTGCGGCGGCCGGCACCGAGAATTACGGCGGTAACACCCGCGAGCAGGGCTACACCAACATGGTGGATCTGGGCGGCATTGCCCGGCACACGGCGGACACCCTGCCGGGCGCACAGGCGGTGCTGGACGCGCTGGACGAATGCGTGCTCTATCAGGTCAACGGCAAATACCGCAGCGAGGGCACGGGGCTCTCCTGCTACTACTCCTACAGCGGCGACGTGGACGATCTGAACGGCTACATACAGCAGGGTGCAGGCGCGGCCTTCAAGTACCTGTACGCCTATCAGCTCACCGGTCAGCTGGATCAGGACGGCATGGACTACATCGCGCAGCTGGGCGTGGATACGCTCGCGCCGGTGGAATCCCTGAGCACCATGGGCTGGAGCAACGCACCGCTGACGCTGTCTGACAACGGCTACGCCACCCTGACGTTGGGGCCGGAGGCGGACAGCATACTGGCCGGCATCGGCTTCAGCCTGTACTGGCTGGACGAGGAGAACGACGCCATGCTCCTGCTGGGCACCGACAATGACATGACCTGCGACTGGGAAAACGGCGTGTTCAGCGACAACTTCCGGGGCGTGTGGGGCAGCATCGACGGTCATCTGGTGTACATGGAGCTGTCCAGCGAGGGCGAGGACTACAACCTGTACTCCGTGCCCGTGCTGCTCAACGGCGAGGCATACAACCTGCAGGTGGTCTATGCCTTCACCGACGAGGAATGGCGCATTCTGGGCGCGCGGCAGGGCATCGGCGACAGCGGCATGGCCGACAAGGAGCTGCGGCTGCTGAAGCCCGGCGACGAGATCACCACGGTGTGGTACCTCTCCGACTGGAGTGAGGACAGCGATTTCGAGGCATACGAGTCCGAAACGCTGACCGTCACGGCGGACACCGCTTTCTATGAGCAGTCACTGCCGGACGGTTCGTATCTGATGATCTTTGAAATGCGGGATTCCCAAGGCAACAGCGCCTATTCGCAGGGCGTCGGGTTCACTGTGGACGGCGAGAATATCACCACGTCGGTCTATGAATAAACAGGGTATAAACCGCTCTGCGGTTTATATAAATACATCCGCCGGAATCGGCGGAAAAAACAAGAATTTTGGAGGAATATCACAATGAAGAAGTTTTTTGCCTGCCTGCTGGCTCTGGTCATGGCACTGAGCCTGATGGCCTGTGGCGGTGACACCGGTACCGATGACGCCAACACCGGCGACGATACCCAGGTGGAGGACAACACTGGTGACGATGCCGCCACTCCCGGTGAGGGCGACAGCATCATGGCCATCCTGAACGACCGCTTCGTGGCCGCTCCCGAGCTGGCGGGCACCACCTGGACGTTCATCGGCGGCTATGTACAGGGCAAGCAGATGACCGAGGATCAGACCAACGAGGTGCTGAGCCAGCTGGATAACGAGTACGCCTTCTATTTTGATGAGAACGGCGCCGTCTCCCTGACCGAGGGCACGGACACCGTCACCGCGGGCACCTATACCATCTCCGAGGACGGCATGCTGGCCAGCATCAGCATGGACAATGACATCAAGTACGCCGGCAGCTTTATCGAGCAGGATGACGGCCCCGTCATGGTGGCTCTGCTGGACGGCACCGGCATGAACGCTCTGTACTTCCATCTGGTGGTCGAGGGCTAAGCACCCATACACAAAAAAGAAGCACCCGCGGGTGCTTCTTTTTTTGTCTTTATTCCTCGTCCTCCGGAGGCGCTTCCTTGGGCAGCAGCCACACCTGCGCGGCATTCACCTGATGGTCGGCAATGGAGGTCACATGGATGCGCATACCCTCCGCCTCCAGCGTGATGTCCTGCTCCCCGTCGTCGGGGATCATGCCCAGCGCATCAAACACCAGCCCGGTGAGGGTGTCGTGCTCCTCCTGATCCAGCTCGATGTCCAGTGCATCCTCCAGATCGTCCAGCTCCACGTTGCCGGTAACGGACAGGGAGCCGTCGGGCAGCTTCTCGATGCGGGGCTCGTCATCGTCCGGGATATTGCTGTCATCGCTGCCCAGATCGCCCACCAGCTCCTCCACCAGATCGTTCAGCGTCACGATGCCCACCATGCCGCCGTACTCGTCCAGCACCACCGCCAGCGGGTTGCCGGTGCGCTTCATGTTGCGGAACAGGGCGTCGGCCTTGATGGTCTCCGGCACGAAGTAGGGCGCGCGCACGGCGCCGGCCATAACGCTCTCCCGGCTCTTGTCCGCCAGCCGGAAATACTCCTTGGCGTTGAGGATGCCCACCACATTGTCGGCGCTATCCTCGCACACCGGATAGCGGGTGTGGCGGGTGTTGTGTATCGTCTCCGCCCAGTCGTCCATGGTGTCGTCCAGCCACAGCAGATCCACGTCCGTGCGGTGGGTGGCGATCTCCTCGGCGGTCAGGTCGTCGAACTCGAACACGTTCTGGATGAACTCCTTCTCCTCGTGGTCAATGCCGCCGTTCTCGCTGCTGGCGTCCACCATCATGCGGATATCCTCCTCGCCCACCTGCTCCTCCGCCTCGTTGGGGTCGATGCCGATGAGCCGCAGGATGCCGTTGGTGGACGCGGTCAGCAGCCAGACGATAGGTGCGAACAGCTTAGAGATCACCGTCACCAGCCCGGAGATCCCCAGCGCCACCTTTTCCGATTGCTTCATGGCGATGCGCTTGGGCACCAGCTCGCCGAACACCAGCGTGAAGTAGGACAGGATCAGGGTGATCAGTATGACCACCAGCGTGTTCAGCGTGGCGGGCGGAATAGTCACGCCCAGCCCGATGAGCCAATCCACCAGCGGGTCGGAGAAGTTCTCCGCCGCGAATGCGCTGCCCAGAAAGCCCGCCAACGTAATGGCGACCTGAATGGTGGCCAGAAATTTCGCCGGCTGCGCCGTCAGCTTGCTGAGGCGCTTCGCCTTCCGGTTGCCGTCGGCGCACATTTTATTGAGCTTGACCTCGTTCACCGACAGCACGGCGATCTCCGCGCAGGCAAAAACGGCGTTGAGGAAAATAAGCACCACCTGTAAAAGCAATAGCCAACCTATAGAAGTTCCCAAGATCGATCTCCTTTCCTGCTCTCCGCCCTTCCCGGCGAAAAGCGCAAAAGACACGGCCTGTGTGCCCGGCGCACAGGTCATGTCTCACTTATGTTTGTTTCTGATTCGTATTTCGTTCAGGGCAAGAGTCGCTGCCGGCTGTGTCCATCCTGTGATAGAACCTCCCTGCTAATGTAGCATGGCACCATTATACCGTTACTTCCGGGTGCTGTCAATATGATTCTCCCTGGCGCAGAAGGGGAACAGCTCCCCGAACAGTGCCTGTCCGTATTCGTTCAACCGGGCGCAGTACGTCTCATAGGCCGCCATGATCTGCCGCGCCTCGTCCGTCAGCTCTGCGCCGCCTCCGCCGCTGCCGCCGATGGTGGAGTGCAGCAGCTTGCAGCCGAAGCCCTGCTCCGCCGCGCGGATGATGCTCCACGCCTTGGAGTATGCCATGCTCATGGAGGCCGCCGCCGCCCGCAGCGACCGGTGCTTCTCCACCGCCTTCAGCAGCTGCTCCACGCCGGGGCCGTAGCACTTCTCCTCCGCAAACAACCGCGCCGTCAGGCGCACGGTGATATTCTTTTTCACAGCCGCGCCTCCTCTCCGTTTCTTTTATTGTACCAGACCCGCCGCGTGTTGACAACCATTTTCCGTTGTGTTACCATCAGAATAACGAATGAGGTGATACTATGCTGGTTCTTATCCGCGGCGCCGGGGACATCGCCACCGGCATCGCCCTGCGGCTGCACCGCAGCGGCCTTCAGGTGGTCATGACCGACCTGCCCCGCCCCACAGCCATCCGCCGCACCGTCTGCTTCTCCCCCGCCATCACCGACGGCGAGACGACGGTGGAGGGCGTGCGCGCCGTATATGCGCCGGACGCGGCGGCGGCGAAAAAATATCTGTCACAGGGCGCGGTGCCCGTGCTGGCCGACCCGGAGCTGGCCTGCCGTGACGCGCTGCATCCCGACGCGCTGGTGGATGCGATTTTAGCCAAACGGAATCTGGGCACCCGCATGACCGACGCGCCGGTGGTCGTGGGCGTCGGCCCCGGCTTCACCGCCGGAGAGGACTGCCACGCCGTGGTGGAGACCATGCGCGGCCACACGCTGGGACGCGTGATCTATCGGGGCAGCGCCCTGCCCAACACCAATATTCCCGGTCTGATCGGCGGCTATGCCGGCGAACGGGTGCTTCGCGCCCCGGCAGACGGCATTTTCACCCAGCTGCTGGACATCGGCGCGGAGGTGAAGGTCGGCGACATAGCCGGTACGGTGGGCGGTGAGCCCATGCGCTGCACCATTGACGGCGTGCTGCGGGGCATACTGCCCAGCGGAACGCCGGTACACAAGGGCATGAAATCCGGCGACGTAGACCCCCGCTGCCAGCCGGAATACTGCACCACCGCCTCGGACAAGGCGCTGGCTGTGGGCGGCGGCGTGCTGGAGGCGATCCTGCACCTGAGCGGGGCGCTTGACCAAATATAAGGAGGAGCTGTTTTATGGCAGAGGAACCCATCAAGCTGACGAAGCTGACCCGCTGCGCCGGGTGCGGCGCCAAGGTAGGCGCCGGTGTGCTGGCGCAGCTGCTGGAGGGCATCCGCGTCCACCACGACCCCAACCTGCTGGTGGGCTTTGACAAAAGCGACGACGCGTCCGTGTATAAGCTCAGCGACCAGCTGGCTCTGGTGCAGACGGTGGACTTTTTCCCGCCCATCGCCGACGATCCCTATCTGTTCGGGCAGATCGCCGCCACCAACGCCCTCAGCGACGTGTACGCCATGGGCGGTGAGCCGAAGCTGTGCCTGAACATCATGGCGGTGCCGGAGTCCATGCCCCGCGACGCGGTGCATCAGATCCTGCGGGGCGGCTATGACAAGGTGTACGAGGCCGGGGCGCTGATCACCGGCGGTCACAGCATTCTGGACGATGAGCCGAAGTACGGGCTGGCCGTCACCGGCTTTGTCCGCCCCGACAAAATGCTCACCAACTCCGCCGCCCGCCCCGGCGACGTGCTGGTGCTCACCAAACCGCTGGGCATCGGCGTGCTCACCAGCGCAGGCAAGGCCGACCTGCTGACGGAGGACACCGTGGTGCTGATGAACCGCCTGATGACCACGCTGAACAAGGGCGCGCGGGACGTGATGGTGCGCCATCAGGTACACGCCTGCACGGACGTTACCGGCTTCGGGCTGCTGGGGCACGGCTTCGAGATGGCGCAGGGCAGCGACGTGACCATCACCTTGCATGTGGACGCGGTGGACTTCATCCCCGAGGCGGTGGAGTTCGCCCGCATGGGCGTGCTGCCGGCGGGCATGTACCGCAACCGCAGCTTTGCCGAAGCCGCCGTGGACGTAGGCGATACGGAGACGGCCATACAGGATCTGCTGTTCGACCCCCAGACCTCCGGCGGCCTGCTGATGGCCGTGGCGCCGGAGGACGCGGACGCGCTGATCGCGGAATTGCAAGACGCGGTGCCCAGCGTGCAGCGCATCGGCACCGTCGGCGCATACACCGGAGGAAAGCGCATCCTGCTGCGATAACGAAAAACGGCACGCATTTGGAAATGCGTGCCGTTTTTTATTCCGTTTTCGCCCCGTGGAAGCGGTCGTAGACCGCCTGCGCCGCGGCGCGGGGCACCACGGCGGCCAACTGCTCCACGTCCGCCTGCTTCACGGCGGTGACGGTGCCGAAGTGCTGCAGGAGCTTTTTCTTCCGCGCCTCGCCCACGCCGGGGATGTTGTCCAGCTGAGAGCGCTTGGCGGATCTGGTGTGCTTCTGGTGGTGGTAGGCGATGGCGAAGCGGTGCACCTCCTCCTGCACCGTGCCGATCAGGGCAAACAGAGCAGGCGTCTGCTGAATGCCCAGCTCCTGCCCCCGGGCGGTGATCAGGGCGCGGGTGCGGTGCCGGTCGTCCTTCACCATGCCCAGCACCGGCACGTCCAGACCCAGACCGGCCACCACCTCCTCGGCGATGCGGGCGTGGTTTTCGCCGCCGTCGATCAGCAGCAGGTCGGGCAGGGGCGCAAATTTTTCATCCCCGTCCAGATACCGGCGGAAGCGGCGGGTCAGCACCTCCTGCATGGCGCCGTAGTCGTCCCCCTCCCGGCACGTCTCCACCCGGAAGCGGCGGTAGGCCGACTTCAGCGGCCGGCCGTCCTGAAAGGCCACCATGCCGCCCACCTGATCGTCGCCGCCGGTGTGGGAGATGTCGTAGCTCTCCATCCGCCGGGGCAGGGTGGGCAGCTGCGCCAGCTGCTGCAGCTGCCGCAGCGTGCCGCTGATGCGCTGGGCGGCGTCCGTGACCCGCTCCACCTCCTCCCGTGCGTTGCGATGGGCAATATCCAGCAGGGCGCGGCGCTGGCCGCGCTGGGGCACCCGGACGGCCACGGCGTGACCGCTGCGCTCCGTCAGCAGGGCGGCCAGCGCGTCCGCGTCCTCCATAGCGGCGGGCAGCAGGATCTCCCGCGGCAGGGACTGGCGGGACAGATAATACTGCGGCACCACGGCGGACAGCAGCGCGTCCTCGCTGTCGGCGGCGTCGGGGAATACCTCCGTCTGCCGCGCCAGCAGGTCGCCGTTTTCAATGTGCAGCACCGCCACGCCGGAACGGGCGGGACTGGTATACGCGCCCCATACGTCGGTATCGGCGCAGATACCGGCGATGACCCGCTGCTCCTTGCTCAGCACCGACAGGGCCTTGATCTGATCCCGCAGGGCAGCGGCTGTTTCGAAATCCAGCGCCTCCGCCGCGGCGGTCATTTTCTCCGTCAGCTCTCCGGTGACGGCGCGCAGCCGCCCCTCCAGCAGGGATGCGGCCTGCGCCATGCGGCGGCGGTACTCCTCCCCGTCCGGCTGACCCCGGCAAAAGCCGTCGCACCGCCCCATGTGGAAGTTCAGGCAGGGGCGCTCCTTGCCGATGTCCCGCGGAAACCGGCGGGAACAGGTGGGCAGCCGCAGGGCGGCGCATACGGCGTCCAGCGCCAGCCGCGTCTCATGCCGCCCGCCGAAGGGTCCGTAGTACCGCGCGCCGTCATCGGCGGTGCGGTTCACCAGCGAAAACCGGGGATAGCTCGATTTTTCATCCAGCCGCACAAAGGGATAGCCCTTGTCGTCCTTCAGGAGGATGTTATACCGGGGCTGGTGCCGCTTGATGAGGGAGTTTTCCAGCACCAGCGCCTCGAACTCCGAGCGGACGATGATGGTGTCGAACCTGTCCACATGCGCCACCATCATCTTTGTTTTCTCGTTGTGGCTGGCGGTGTCCTGAAAATACTGGCTGACGCGGTTTTTCAGTTTTTTGGCCTTGCCCACATAGATGACCTGCCCGGTCTTGTCCATCATCAGATAGACACCGGGCAGCAGGGGCAGCTCGTTGGCCTTGGCGCGCAGCTGATCGCGTGTCACCGGCGGACACCTCCTCGTCTTCTGTCTTTTCCACAGTATACCACCGGGAAAACGGCGGAGCAAGTCGAAAAAACGATTCCCGGAACCGCTACCGGTAAAAAAACATTTGACAAACCGGAGAAGTAGGTGTACAATACGACTTGCATAGGTAAAGTCACCCCCCTTTATTCTATGTGAACCCCCCCTGTCGGGTATTCCCCCCTTTTACCCGACACAAACACGCGGAGTACGCTCGTGCTCCGCGTGTTCCCATGCTTACAGGGAAGCGCCCGTCCGTTGGACAGGCGCTTCCTTTTTTTGCCAGTTTTGCGGCGGCATACGGGGCGGACAGAGTCGTCCGCCCCTACGGCGTTCCTACGGCGCGAAGCGCTGTCATTGCGAGGAGCGCAGCGACGCGGCAATCCGTTCTCAGCGCGGCGCCGCCGTGCTGACGGGACGTCGGGGACGCCGTCCCCTACACTCATCCATTCACCTATACACCACAGAGGCTTATTTCAGTTCAGCGTGCCCTCGTTCAGGTCGAACAGCGCCTGGATGCGGCGGCGCAGCACGGCGTGCTCCGGCGCTGTCAGGCGGGGATCGGCGGCCATCAGGGTCTGGGCGGCGTCCCGCGCCTCGGCAAGAAGCGGCATATCGCAGCTGAGATCGGCGGCCTTCAGCGTGGGCAGGCCGTGCTGGCGGCTGCCGAAGAAGTCGCCGGGTCCCCGCAGCTTCAGATCCTCCTCCGCAATGCGGAAGCCGTCGTTGGTGGCGGCCAGCGCCTTCAGGCGGCGGCGCGTCTCCGGATTCTGTGTGTCGCTGAGCAGGACACAGTAACTCTGCGCCTTGCCGCGTCCCACGCGGCCACGCAGCTGGTGCAGCTGGCTCAGGCCGAAGCGGTCGGCGTTCTCCACCACCATCAGCGTGGCGTTGGGCACGTCCACGCCCACCTCCACCACCGTGGTAGACACCAGAATGTCGCTCTCGCCGGCGGCAAAGGAGGCCATGACCTTCTCCTTTTCCCCGGCCTTCATGCGGCCGTGGAGCAACGACACCCGCAGGTCGGGAAACGTCTTTTCCCGCAGCTGCCGGGCGTAGGCGGTGGCGGCCTTGCGCTCGTCGGGCAGGTCGTCCTCCTCCCCCACCAGCGGGCAGATGACGAACACCTGATGCCCCTCGGCCACCTGCTTGCGGATGAAGGCGTTGAGCCGCAGCCGGTACCTCTCCCCCACCACGAAGGTGTCCACCGGTTGTCTGCCCGGCGGCAGCTCATCGATGATCGACACGTCCAGATCACCGTAGATGATCAGTGCCAACGTGCGGGGAATGGGCGTGGCCGACAGCACCAGCAGGTGGGGCGACGACCCCTTGCGGCTGAGGGCGGAGCGCTGATCCACGCCGAAGCGGTGCTGCTCATCGGTGATGACCAGCCCCAGCGCGTTGTAGGTCACGTCCTCCGTCAGCAGGGCGTGGGTGCCGATGCACAGGGCGATGTCGCCGGCTTGCAGCCCCTCTAAAATACCGCGGCGCTCTCTGGCCGGCGTGGAGCCGGTGAGCAGGGCGCAGCGCAGGCCGAAGCGGGCAAACAGGGGCGCAAGGTTTTCGTAGTGCTGGCGCGCCAGTATCTCCGTGGGCGCCATCAGCGCCGACTGCCAGCCGCTCCGGGCGGCGAACCACACACAGGCGGCGGCCACCATGGTCTTGCCGCTGCCCACATCGCCCTGACAGAGCCGGTTCATGGGGCGGCCGGAGGTCATGTCGCCCACGGCGTCCCCGATGGCGCGGCGCTGGGCGGCGGTGAGGGCAAAGGGCAGGGCGGCGTAGAAATCGGACATATCCGCCGCCCGGCAGGGCAGGCCGTGTACCGACTCACGCCGCTGGCGCAGCAGCGACAGGCCGCAGCTCAGGAGGAACAGCTCCTCGAACACCAGCCGCCGCCGGGCGGTGTTCAGCGCCTCCGGTGAGGTGGGAAAGTGGATGTTCTCCAGCGCGAAGCCCGCGTAGCACAGGTGGTGCGCCCGCCGTATCTCGTCGGGCAGCACGTCCTCCGGCAGGTCGCGGCACTCGTCCAGCCCCTGCCGCACGGCCTTGGCCATCATGATCTGGGTGATGCCCGCCGTCAAGGGGTAGACGGGCATGATGCGCCCCGTCAGCTGCTGTCCGCCCTCCTTTTCCAGCAGGGGGTTGGCCATCCGGCGGCGGATACCGCCGCCCTCGGCTCTGCCGTAGAAGATATACGTCTCGCCCCGGTGGAGGGCGTTTTTGCGGTATTCCTGATGGAAAAACGTGATGTCCAGCACGCCGCCCTCGTCCACGGCGCGCACCTTCACCACCGTCTGACCGCCGGAGATGCGGTGGGCGGTGGGCTCCTGCGCCAGCATAGCGCGGCAGCAGGCGTACTCCCCCTCCGGCAGGTCGCGGATGGGGAACAGCTTTGTACGATCCTCCCAGCGGCGGGGATAATAGGAGATCAGGTCGCCCAGCGTGCGGATGTGCAGCTTTTCCAGCGCTCTGGCGCGGGTCTCGCCCACGCCCTTGATGAAGCGGATATCGGTGTTGAGATCAGCCACGGACGTACCCTCCCTTGCGGTTTTTCTCCATTGTAGCATATTTTGGAAGGGAAAACAAGAAAACAGGGGCGGACAGAGTCGTCCGCCCCTACGATGCGGGACAGGAGCCATGCGAAACGGG
>ENA-OUQH01000081-OUQH01000081.1-human-gut-metagenome-genome-assembly--contig:-NODE-81-length-80601-cov-30.518114_pt1 | contig 80601 bp, 59 predicted proteins | sample MGYA00237948_ERZ548828 | MGnify/ENA primary metagenome ERZ548828 (study PRJEB26490, sample SAMN05194711) | human gut metagenome | biome: terrestrial biome; feature: human-associated habitat; material...
GAGACGGATCTGGACAAGTGGCTGTATCTGCTGAAGAACATGTCAAACTTGCTGGATCGCCCTGAGAAACTGAGGGACAGGATATTCACGAAACTCTTCGATGTAGCGGAACTCGCCCAACTTGACGACGAGGACAGAACCAATTACATTAAATCCATGAATACTGAACGGGACACATACAATCAGATCGAGTACGCGCGTGAGACTGGGCGTGAGGAAGGGATAGAAGAGGGACACAAGAAAGGACATAAAGAAGGCAAAGAGGAAGGGCTCAAGGAAGGTCGAGAAGAGGGACGCAAAGAAGGCAAAGAAGAAGGGCTCAAAGAGGGACAATCGAAAATCGCGATGAATCTTATTCGACTCGGGGCCTCTTGCGAGATTATAGTACAAGCGACAGGCCTCTCAGAAGAAGAGGTCTCCAGGCTAAAAATTGTTGAGAAAAGGCATTGACATTGACACCATCTCCGAGGATAGATTTCTTTTCGAAGAAGGAGTGTGCTGGACGCACACGACTGATGAGGCAGGAATATAAACCGAAAAGACTCGCAAAGATTCCCAAGTTATTTTTTAAGGATTACTTAATACAACAAGCACATCCGGAGCCGCATACACGGACTCTGAATGTGCTTGTTATGTTATTTCATTACGGTATAGCGCGGCTACTCCCACTCGATGGTTGCAGGCGGTTTGGAAGAGATGTCATAGACAACGCGGTTGACCCCCTTGACCTTGTTTATGATGCTGTCGCTGACCTTGGCCAGGAAATCATATGGGAAATGGAACCAGTCTGCCGTCATAGCGTCGGTGGAAACCACGGCACGAAGCGCTACAGGATTCTCGTAAGTCCTTTCGTCACCCATGACACCTACGCTCTTGATAGGAAGAAGGATCACACCTGCCTGCCAGATGGCATCGTAAAGATTGGTAGCCATGATACGCGGATCTGAAGCGGAAGGGAAACCCATACCTGTGCAATCATACTCGCGAAGGCCCTTGATGAAAATGTCATCAGCCTCACGAAGCACATTGAGTTTCTCCTCAGTCACATCACCGATGATACGGATAGCAAGAGAAGGACCAGGGAACGGATGACGTCCGACAAGTTCCTCCTTGATACCGAGAGAACGTCCGACCCTGCGGACCTCATCTTTGAAAAGCATACGGAGAGGCTCCACAATCTTCAGGTGCATCTTTTCAGGAAGACCACCCACATTATGATGGGACTTGATCTTCGAAGCGATACCAGGAATGCCGGCAGACTCGATCACATCAGGATAGATGGTACCCTGGGCAAGCCACTTGGCATTCTCGATAGTATGGGCATATTTGTCAAAAGTCTCTACAAAGAGACGTCCGATAATCTTTCTCTTGGCTTCAGGCTCGGAAACCCCTGCTAGAGCACTGATGAACTCATTGGAGGCATCAGCACCTATAACATTGAGTCCCATATCCTTATAAGACTCCATAACATCCTCGAACTCATTCTTGCGGAGAAGACCGTTGTTAACGAAGATACATGTGAGATTGTGACCGATAGCCTTGTTCAGAAGGACAGCCGCAACCGTAGAATCCACGCCGCCGCTGAGACCGAGAATAACCTTGTCATCGCCGACCTGAGCGCGGATTTCATCAATAGTAGAGTCAATGAAAGACGCCGGAGTCCATTCACCTTTGCATCCGCAGATATCAAAAGCGAAATTCGAAAGCATCTTGGTACCCTCGGTAGAATGAAAGACCTCAGGATGGAACTGGACCGCATAGGTCTGCTCACCCTTAAAATGGAAGGCAGCATTGACAACATCATCGGTAGAGGCAATTACCTCGGCATCAGCCGGAAGGGCTGAAATAGTGTCGCCATGCGACATCCAGACCTGCGAATGCTTCGACACATCCTTCAGGAGCGGAGAACTGGCATTGACAATATTCAGCATTGCCCTGCCGTACTCTCTCGCGAGCGAGCCTTCGACTTTTCCGCCGAATTTGGATGCGAGATACTGCGCGCCGTAGCAGATTCCGAGGAGAGGAAGTTTTCCCTTTATCCCGTCGAGGTCAATCTGAGGCGCATTGGCATCACGCACCGAGCATGGGCTTCCTGAAATGATTACACCCTTAATGGACGGATCAGGAGCCGGCATCTTGTTATAAGGGTAGATTTCGCAGAAGACATTGAGTTCCCTGAGCCGGCGACCGATAAGTTGTGTCACCTGGGAACCTGCATCAAGAATAATGATTTTTTCAGTCATATCGGAAATTTTCGGATGCAAAAATTTTTCTGATGCAAAAATAATATAAAAAGTTCATTAAAACCGAAGAATTGAGTAATTTTGCAGTTTATATTAAGAGCGATATAATATAATAGACAAGTTTCGCGGAAGAAACGACGTAAGCCGGGAGACAAGTGGCAGGAACGCGGCTGAGATTTTCCAGGCTTGACGACAGACGATACCGGAGACGGTATCAGAGGAATTTAAAGAAGACAATATAATTTATGGACGTTAGGAACATTGCGATTATCGCACACGTCGATCACGGTAAGACGACTCTCGTGGACCGTATGATTTATCAGGCAAACCTTGTAAGACAGCCTGAAAATCTCGGGGAACTGATTCTCGACAACAATGACATTGAAAGGGAAAGAGGTATAACCATCCTTGCCAAGAACGTATCTGTGGTATATAAGGGTGTAAAAATCAATATTATAGACACTCCTGGCCATAGCGATTTCGGAGGTGAAGTAGAGAGAGTCTTGAACATGGCGGACGGAGTTCTCCTCCTGGTGGATGCGTTCGAGGGCTGCATGCCTCAGACAAGATTCGTGCTCCAGAAGGCGCTCCAGATGGGAAAGAAACCTATCGTCGTAGTAAACAAAGTCGACAAGCCGAACTGCCGTCCTGACGAAGTTCAGGAAGAGGTGTTCGACCTGATGTTCTCCCTCAATGCCAATGAGGACCAGCTTGATTTCCGCACGGTATTCGGAAGCGCAAAGCAGGGCTGGATGTCGCTTGACTGGAAAAAACCTACCGACAACATCACCCCGCTTCTCGATACCATTCTCGAGGTGATTCCTGCACCTGCACAGGTGGAAGGCACACCTCAGATGCTGATTTCTTCACTCGAATACTCTCCATACGTAGGACGTATCGCCGTTGGAAGAGTAACGAGAGGCACCCTCAAGACAGGCATGAACATCAGCCTCTGCAAGAGATATGACAGGATAGAGAAGCAGAAAATCAAGCAGTTGCTCGTATTCGAAGGCCTCGGAAAGAAAGAAGTTCCTGAGGTTCAGTGCGGTGACATCTGCGCTGTCGTAGGTATCGACGGTTTCGAAATCGGTGACACTATCGCAGATTACGAGAACCCTGAGGCACTTCCGCCGATTGCCATTGACGAGCCTACCATGAGTATGCTCTTCACTATCAACAATTCACCGTTCTTCGGAAAAGACGGCAAGTTCGTCACCTCAAGACATATAAAGGACCGTCTCGACAAGGAGCTCGAGAAGAACCTCGCACTTCGCGTAAAACCGGGCCTGAACGCAGATTCATTCGTAGTTTACGGACGTGGCGTGCTTCACCTTTCAGTCCTCATCGAGGAAATGAGACGTGAAGGATTTGAACTTCAGGTAGGTCAGCCTAAGGTACTCGACAAGACCATCAACGGACAGAGATGCGAGCCTATCGAGGAACTCAGCATCGAAGTTCCAGAGCAGTTCGTAGGTGCAGCCATCGAGATTTCAACAAGAAGAAAAGGCGCGCTCATCCACATGGAGCCGAGGGGAGACAGGACACTTCTCGAATTCGAAATCCCTACCAGAGGTCTCATGGGACTCAGAAGCAACCTCCTAACCGCATCACAGGGAGAGGCTGTCGTAGCCCACAGATTCAAGGATTACCAGCCTTACAAGGGTGATATCGAGCATAGAACCAACGGCTCACTCGTTTCACTCGAAACAGGAGAGGCCATAGCATACTCCATGAACAAACTCCTCGACAGAGGCAAGTTCTTCGTGGATCCGGGCGAGGAAATCTACATGGGTATGGTCGTAGGAGAGCACACACGTGACCGTGACCTCAATGTCAATATTTGCAAGACAAAGAAACTCACCAACGTACGTGCAGCGGGAAGTGACGATAAGATCATCCTTCCTCCGGCAATCAAGATGACGCTCGAGGAAATGCTTGAGTACATCAATGAAGATGAACTCGTGGAAGTTACTCCTCACCACCTCAGAATCCGCAAGATTTTGCTTGATCCTATAGAAAGGAAAAGAAAAAGCGGAGATGAGGATTGATATTCCAAAAGTTTTTCTTACCTTTGCAAGCCCAAATCTATTTATAGGAGAATGACAGACAATTTTATCATACCTTTGAATGGATTGAAACCAGGAAAAACAGAGTTTTCTTGGCATGCCGGGGCAGATTTTTTCCGGCATTTCGGAAATGCTGACATCCGTGAATCCGATGTGACAGTGGAAGTCACGGCAGAAAAATCCGGTTCATACCTCGGAATTGACTGCAGACTCAGCGGGACGTTGACAGTTCCTTGCGACAGATGCATGGAAGATGTCGAGCTCCCGATAGAGACGGAGGCGAGACTCAGTGTAAAATTCGGTCCCGAGCCGACATCGTCTGAAGAGACGGTGATAGATGAGGACGAAAGGGAAATCGTCTATCTGCCTGAAGACGGAGTTGACATGGATATGAGTCAGATAGTTTATGACTATGCATATCTGGCCCTGCCAATGCAGAGAGTTCACGAGGAAGGAGGATGCAATCCTCTGGCGCTCAGATACTTGAACGGAGGTTCCGTAGCAGAGACAAAGGAAGAAGAAAAAGCAGACAACAAGGACAATCCTTTTGCAGTGCTCAAGGGATTGAATCTGGATAAGAATTAAGAACGAGCACAGAAAGTGAATAAATAATTAAAAGTATATAACAATGGCACATCCGAAACACAAACTTTCAAAGCAAAGAAGGGACAAGAGAAGAACACACGACTTCGCTGCTGTTCCTACTCTCGCAACATGCCCTAATTGCGGTGCTACAGTAATGTATCACAGAGTATGTCCTGAGTGTGGCTTCTACAGAGGCCGTCAGATTATTGAGAAGAAAGTAGCTGAATAAGCTCTTTTCTCATAATGGCCCTGTAGTTCAACGGATAGAACGGAAGTTTCCTAAACTTTAAATACAGGTTCGATTCCTGTCGGGGCTACCAGAGGGGTGACTAAAATTCAGTTTTAGTCACCCCTCTAGTTGTTTTATGACATGATTTTGAGTAACTTGCAACATACAAACACAAACAGACATGAACAAGTTTTTAATCACTATCCTTGGCATAACTGCCTCAGTGTCGGCACTCGCCACCGACTACAAATCTCAGCGTCCGGAGCCGGAAAACAGACTTTTCACATCGGCAGCAGTCGAAAAGAAAATAGAGCAGGTATCGTCCCAGCTCACAAATCCATATCTTAGATGGATGTTCACAAACTGCTACCCGAACACTCTCGACACGACAGTACACTTCGGCAAAGATGAAAACGGAAATTTCCGCACATTCGTATATACTGGAGACATTCATGCGATGTGGCTCAGGGATTCCGGAGCGCAGGTCTGGCCTTACGTAAAGTACGCCAAGGAGGATGAAAACCTCCGCCAGATGCTTGAAGGAGTAATCCGCTGCCAGCTTTCGCTCATCTGCATTGACCCGTATGCAAACGCATTCAACGACGGTCCTACAGGTGACGGCGGTGCCAATGACATTACAGACATGAAACCGGAAATTTTCGAGCGCAAATGGGAAATCGATTCTCAATGCTACCCTATCCGACTGGCTTACGAATATTGGAAAGTGACCGGTGACGATTCCATTTTCGACGAGACATGGAACAAGGCTATAAGACTGATCCTCAATGTAATGAAAGAGCAGCAGAGAAAGGATGGACTTGGAAGCTACAGTTTCATGCGCAAGACAGAACGCCAGTTGGACACGAAGTGCTGCGCAGGTTGGGGAAATCCTGTCAACCCTGTAGGTCTCATCGTTTCATCGTTCAGACCATCTGATGACGCCACCACATTCGACTTCCTCGTTCCGTCCAACTTCTTCGCCGTATCATCATTAAGAAAGGCGGCAGAGATCTTGGAGACAGTCGGCAAGGACAAGAAGACTGCAAAGGAATGCACCAGACTTGCTGACGAAGTCGAGGCAGCATTGAAAAAATACGCTATCGTAGAGCATCCTGAATTCGGAAAGATCTACGCTTTCGAAGTTGATGGATTCGGCAACAGATTCCTCATGGATGATGCCAATGTTCCAAGTCTTCTCGCGATGCCTTACCTCGGCGATGTTCCTGCAGACGACCCTATCTGGCAGAATACCAAGCGTTTCGTATGGAGTTCATCCAATCCTTATTTCTTCAAGGGAAAAGCAGGAGAAGGTATAGGCGGTCCTCACATCGGTTATGACATGGTTTGGCCGATGAGCATCATGATGAAGGCCTTCACTTCAAATGATGACAAAGAAATCAAGTGGTGCATCGAGACATTGATGAACACTGATGCAGGCACAGGCTTCATGCACGAGTCTTTCCACAAGGACAATCCTGAAAACTTCACCCGCTCATGGTTCGCCTGGGCCAACACGCTTTTCGGAGAACTTATCGTCCACCTCATCGACGAAGGCAAACTTGATTTGCTGAATTCGATAAAAGCGAAAAAATAAGAGTTCCGTTTCGAAAGTCGTAAAAAACTCGTAAATTAGCGTATTCATTAACGAATTTCAGAAACCGTCAGAGCCGGTTTCACGAAAACACATAATTTCTTGATCAATGAATCGAAAAGACTTTCTCAAGAGTCTCGGCGTACTGACCGCCGGGGCCACATTCCTCGGGACCGGGGAAACAGTCAAGGCAGCAGGCAAGGCCCTGGGCGTATCTGCTGACAGTTCAGCGACTACAGACCCTGAAGTAGATTTCCCTGTAAAGGGATTGAGGGCGGATGTCAAGAACGGCCCTGTAAAGGTAATCATCATCGGTGCCGGCAACAGAGGACGCACATATGCCAATTATGCCAAGAAATATCCTGAGTGCATGCAGATAGTCGGCGTATCCGATATCCGCGAATCGAGAAAGAATGCCACCGGAGACAAGTTCAATGTCCCTGAGGAGCATCGTTTCGGGGACTGGAGTGAGGTCTTTACCGTTCCGAAGTTTGCTGACGCCGTAGTCATCGCAACTCCTGACGACACCCACTACGAGCCATGTATGAAAGCCCTCGAGTGGGGATATGATGTGCTTCTCGAGAAGCCTGTAGCACAGAGCGAAAAAGAGTGCACGGATATCGCAAAGCAGGCCCACAAATATGGTCACATCGTAGCAGTCTGCCACGTGCTCCGCTACAGCCCGTATTTCAGGGCAATGTACCAGGCCATCCATACCGGCATGATCGGCAAGCTCATAAGCATCCAGCACATGGAGCCTATCGAGTGCCGCCACATGGCCCATTCATATGTCAGGGGCAACTGGAGGGATTCCAAGGAAACCACTCCTATCATCCTTGCAAAGAGCTGCCACGACTTGGACATTCTCCGCTGGTTCGTGGGCAAACATTGCAAGAGCATCGTCGCCGACGGTTCATTGACTTGGTTCAAAGCCGAAAACGCACCGGAGGGTGCTCCTATGCGTTGTACCGACGGATGTCCTCACGAAAGCACTTGTCCGTTCTCTGCCATTGACATTTACGTGAAGAGAAAGGCTCATCTCGGCGTATTCGACCTGAAGAATCCGAAGGACGAGGCTGAAATCATGAGCAAGATTTCAGACCCTTCCAATGTCTGGGGACGCTGCGTCTATCATTGCGACAACAACCAGCCGGATCATTTCGTGAGCGAAATGGTATTCGAGGATGGCACTACTGCAGCTTTCTCAATGGAGGCGTTCACTCCTTACGGCGGCCGCAGGACACGTGTCATGGGTACGACCGGATACATTGAGGGTGACGGTTCTACTTTCACTCTCTATGAGTTCCGCAGCAACAGAAAGATCGTGTGGGACAAGAAGATGGCGGACATTCCCGAGTACAAGGGTTCAGGACATGGCGGCGGAGATATGGCCATGGTATGTGATTTCGTGGAGGCAGTTTCTTGGCAGGACGCAAGCAAGCTGACAAGTGACATTGACGCATCCATCGAGAGCCACGTCATGGGATTCCGCGCTGAAAAGAGCCGTCTTTCCCACAAGAAGGTCGAGGTCAATGTAAAGTGACATTTAAGATATACTGATTATATGACACCCGCCAGGCAATAGTCCGGCGGGTGTTTTTTGTACCCTAAAAGTGCAAAAATTCATCTTGAGGCATATTCTTATAACGCTTTATGTGAAAAAACTATTGCGAATGAAGCCGGAAATATCTAAAATTGCGTGCGCTCCGGACCTGAAATTCGGAACAGGATTGCTTAAGGCAACAACATTTATAAAACCAATAATATGCGCTTAAAAAACTTTTCGCCGTTGGTACTGCTTGTATCAATGTTAGCAAGTATCGGATGCTCGGAAGAGACTCCGGTAGTAATTCCTGACCTGAGCCTGAATAGCGATTTGGTCGAAGTCGCAGCTGAAGGCGGCTCTGCTACAATCGGTTATCAGCTTACTGACCCTGTGAAAGATGCAACTATCGAAATCCTCAACAAGGAGGAATGGCTCTCAGATTTCGAGATTGCAGCCAGCCGAATCTCATTCAATGTCGCACCAAATCAAGAAGAATCTTCCCGTGAAGCCAAGATTACATTGACTTATCCAAACCTGAAGGAGGATGTATTTTTCACTGTACGCCAGAAGGGATGCACTTCCCTGTCGATTGAGAAGGCCGTAGTCGAAGTACCATGTGACGGTGAGAAGGTGCAGATTGCCTACACACTGCAGAATCCGCTCAGCGGGGAAAGCCTTAAAGTCAAATGCGGGGATGACTGGGTCAAGGACCTGACTGCAACAGAACATGAAATCACATTTGAAATAGAAAGAAACTTGGTAATGACTGAACGCGAGACCGCTATTATAGTGGAATATGCCAATGTCGAGCCTCAGGAGATAGCTGTCAAACAGGCTGCAGCACTTCCGTCAGTCATCAATGTTGACACAAAGAAGATTGACATTCCGGCTGAGGGCGGAAACGGCGAGGTCGGCTACACTATTCAGAATCCGGTCGAGGGAGAAGTCATTTCAGTCGCTTCCGAGGCACAGTGGATCGAAAATCTCAAGGCTGACAACCAGAAGATTACTTTCAATGTTGCAAAGAATGACGATTCGGATACCCGCTCCACATCAATAAAGGTAAACTACAAAAATGCCGAAGAAGTATCTCTGGTAGTAAACCAGGCTGCAAGTCAAAGCAACGAAATGGTCATCGAAGCCAATGGCGTACATTTCAAGATGATTTACGTCCAGGGAGGTACTTTCCAGATGGGTGCAACCGATGAGCAGATAGGCGCTTCAAGTGATGAGTATCCGGCGCACAAAGTCACATTAAGTGATTATTACATAGGACAATACGAGGTAACCCAAGAATTATGGAAGGCCGTTATGGGCACCAATCCTAGTGCAAATACAGACAATCCGCAATTGCCGGTCGAGAACATTTGCTGGGATGATTGCCAGTCGTTCATCACCAAACTCAACTCTCTCACAGGTAAAAAATTCGCTTTGCCGACTGAAGCCCAGTGGGAATATGCTGCCCGTGGTGGAGAAAAAGCCCGTGGCCTGCTCTTCAGCGGCAGCGACTTTTCCAATGAAGTGGCATGGTTTGACAAAACCGGAACAAATCCTGTAGGACAGCTACTTCCTAACGAGCTTGGTATCTTCGACATGTCCGGCAACGTATATGAATGGTGTTCAGACTTCTACGGAGACTATACCGAGGAGGAGCAGACAGACCCTACAGGTGTCGCTGACGGATGGGCACATGTCCTGCGCGGCGGATGTTACTATGAATGGGAGGAAAGCAAGGTACGTGTCGCATGCCGTCACATGGACGCTTCCGACACCTGTGACGACGGCTATGGCTTGCGTCTAGTAAGCGTTAAAAAATAAGTTGGTAAAGATTTATGGAGGATTTTCGAGGATAGATTCCTTTTCGAAGAAGGAGTGTGCTGGACGCACACGACTGATGAGAAAAGTAATATAGACCGAAAAGACCCGCAAAGATTCCCAAGTTATTTTTTAAGGATTACTTAATATTGACCAAATAACCATCAACTATAAATATTTATTCAATTATCAGAATTTATTTTTTATGAATTCAAGACACAGATTTGCAGCGGTAATCATGCTGCTGTCATCATTGCTTTGTGGGTGCAGCAATGACGACAACAAACCGGACAACGGCGGGACTTCACTCAATGTTCTGATGAAGGAGATAGAAGTTTCAGCCAAGGGAGGCAACAGTTTTACCGCCTACAAATTAAACAAGCCTCTGGCTCACGCACAAGTAGAAGCCGTTACTGACGCCTCATGGATTTCTGACTTCAAGTATGACGTAGAGGAGCGCATCAGTTTTAAAGTAGCCCAGAACAGTTCGACTGATTCACGTGAAGCCGTAGTCAAAGTCATTTATCCCGGAGTGGATCCCGCACCGGAATTCAAGGTCATCCAGCAAGGAGCTCCTGTCTATGAGCCGGTTTTGACTTACAATGTCAAAGGCATCAAGTTCGATATGATTTTGGTAGCCGGAGGCACATTCGGCATGGGTGCGACACCGGAACAGAAGCCTGGCCCTCCTGAGCAGAACGAATACCCTGTGCATAAGGTATCATTGACAGATTATTACATTGCAAAATATCAGGTTACACAGGACCTGTGGGAGGCTGTCATGGGAAATAATCCATCAGAGCACAAGGGCAATCCGCGCTATCCTGTAGATAACATCAACTGGAACGACGCCCAAAAGTTTGTTGAAGCGCTCAACAAACTTACTGACGGGAACTTTGCAATGCCTACTGAGGCCCAGTGGGAGTTCGCGGCACGAGGCGGAGTGAAGTCAGAAAGCTATCTCTACTGCGGAAGCAAAGAGCCGGAAAATGTCGCATGGTTCAGCGAAAACAGCCAAACCACTCATGAAGTCGGACAGTTGGCGCCGAATGAACTTGGACTGTATGACATGTCCGGTAATGTAGCCGAATGGTGCCAGGATTGGTTCGGACCATATTCTTCTGAAGATCAGGCAGATCCGAAAGGACCGGAGGATGGAAGCTGCAGAGTGTGGCGCGGCGGCGGATTCTTCAATTTCCGTCAGTATATCCGTACTTCTTTCCGCGGATTCTGCTTCCCTGAGCGCGCCAACAATTTCTTCGGATTCCGTCTGGTAAGAAACATCCCGGAAGAGTAATGCCTGATTACAAACCAACAGAACCTTAAAAAGATGAAAACAATTTATACTTATTTGCGCCTATTGGCATTGACCTGCGCCTTGGCCATCGGCCTGAACAGCTGCAAGGAGGAAGAGGGTCCGAACACTCCGTCCGACTCAGCAGAGGTCATTTTCGAAGTTCCGAGACTTGAACTCGGGTGCGACGGCGAGGAAGCCTCTGTAGCTTTCGGCATCGTCAATCCTGTAGAAAATGCAGAACTCGTGCCTTCGGTTGATGTGGACTGGATCCATGATTTCAAGGTAAAGAAGAGTTCAATCGAATTTATAGTCGACAAGAACCCTGACGCCGAGACCAGAGAGGCCACTGTCAATGTTGCCTATGCCGACTCGAAATCCTCATTCGTGGTCTTCCAGCAATCTTACGAGGCACCGTTCCGTCTGGAGGTTGTAGAGGAAAGCATAACCGAGACTTCAGCCAGATTCCGCGCTTTTCCTAAGGACGAGCAGATGCCTTACCTTTTGTCAAGTATTGAGGCGTCATACAAGGATATGCTGGGCGATGATGATGTAGTTTTCGACATGATTCTGACCAACTTCCAGGAAACTGCATCTGCCATGAATCTCAGTCTGTCTGATTTCCTGAAACTCAATAACCTTATCCTTGTCGGAAACACATCCGAGAATGGTGAGATATCCAGAGGACATAAGCCTGACACTGACTACTATGCGTTCGCGGTGGGCATGACCTATGACGGCAAGAGGACATCTGACATCGTCTATGTTCCGTTCCACACCAAGCCTGTGACCGGGGTTGACCAGACTTTCGACATTTCAGTGACTGTCAATGGTCTGTCTGCCACACTGGATGTAACTTCGTCTAAGAAAGACAATTACTTCCTGTATGGCTGCATTGCCGATTCACAGCTGAAGAAAGAGGGTGTGACACTTGAGCAGAAGATTTCCAAACTGATGGCTGATAATGTCTCTTATGGTTATCTCTTCGGTCTGACGTCGGATGAAGTTGTCAAGTCACAGTGCGTCTTGGGACACGACCAGAAGACTGTTGATGGTCTGGATGGTGATGCTCTCTATTGGGCTTACGCAGTGGGTGTCAGCCTGTCAGGACAGCTGAACAGCGAATTGGCATCAAAATCATTCACCTCAGGTTCTGTCCCTCAGTCTGACAATGTAATTACCGTCAATGCTGACAACGTGGGTGTAGATAATGTCCATATGGTCGTAACTACCACGAACAAAGATCCTTACGCATTATTGATAGAGCCTGCTTCCAAGTTTGAGGGCAAGAGTGACAGTGAAATATTGAATGAACTGCTGAAGTATGACTTGAGCCACAGCATGAAGGAGGGCAATTTCTCAGGGACCGCACGCAACTTGACACCGGGAAGCGATTATTTCATCTTCTGCTTCGGTTATCTGGGCGGACAGGCCAACACCCCGCTCTCAAAGTGCCGTTTCAAGACTATTGATGCCGGCGATCCAAACTCATTCCAATTCCGTACTGAAGCGACAGACCTTACCGTCAGGAGTGCACGCGTGACTGCTTACGGAACACCTGAGACACTGCTTTATTACTGGGATGCAGTTCCTGTCGGAACAACTGATGAGGAGATTATCTACGGCATCAACATGACAGTACAGAGCCTTATCCATGACAGGACTATCCAGACTCCTCTGGAATATTTCCGTGCCGTAGGCTCACGCGGTACTGCGACTTACGAGTTCAAGGGACTGAATGCAACGACAGAATATGTGCCTATCGCAGTACCTGTTGACGAGATTCTCGGAAATCATACCGGCAAGGTGTTCCGCGGAAAGTCGTTTACCACCAAGAGCCAGAAACTGTCTGATGCAACCGTAAAGGTTACGTTTGACAAGTACTGGGACGGAGATGAGATTGCGGCCAACTTCCTTGGATACGAAGAGTTCGGCGGACAGAATCTGTATTGCGTTCCGCTTAAGGTCGAGACAACAGGAAGCATTCGTGACACTTATTTCTCAATTTACTCTGAGGATCTGACCGACGAACAGACATTCGATGACGAGTTCTGGATCAATGAACTCTACACAAAGAACAACGGCTCAATGCGTCGCGACATCCAGTATTTCCTGCCATACGATTCTGATTGTACGATTGTAGCTGTGGCTATCGACACTGACGGCAACTTTACCAAGGTATTCCGCACTGTAATCAACAAGTCAAAAGCCGGAGTTTCCGACATAAGCGAGTTCAAGCCTTTCCATCAGGAATCGACATCAGCCGTTCCGATGAATACATCTTTCGAGAAGAAAGCTCGTCCTGTTTACAACTCAGGCAAGAACCTGTTCAAGAAGTAAACAAGCAGAAACGTAGTTATCAACAAGCCGCCTCCACCTGGTTTTGTCAGGTAGAGGCGGCTGTTTTCATATCATCGGTGCATCAAAGGACAACGTCTTATTACATTGACCTGAACCTGATTTCAGCAGATTCGCCTGGCGTCAGGACAGGATAGATGAAGCCGTTGCTGTCCGACGGGAACTCGTTTCCATACATATCGGTAGCGACAAGGCCGGCAGGGACTTTGATTATCTGACGCACATTGCCATGATTGCTGTCGGCATGAAGAGTCGCCTGGAGGAGAACATGATTGTCCCATGTAAAGTCAATTGTGGCAAAGCCTCTGAGTCTCATGCCGGTAACGCTTCCGGAAGACCAGCCGGAAGGAAGGGCTGGCAAGAAATTGACATACCCCTCGTGGTTCTGGAGCAGCATTTCCGCGATTCCTGAAGCGCCCCCGAAGTTGCCGTCTATCTGGAACGGGTCATGGGAGCAGAACAGGTTAGGGAAAGTGCCGCTGTACTGCCTGATTGCCGGACGCGACTCTGCAGGGAGGTCTCTAAGACTGTCCAATTCCGAGTAATTTACAGCAGGAGAGAGCAGATTATGGAACAACTTCAAGGCATGGTCACCGTCACCGAGCCTTGCCCAGAAGCAGATCTTCCACGCCTTGCTCCACCCGGTAGCCTCATCACCTCTTGCCACAAGCGTCTTTCTGCACGCCTCTGCAAGTTCCGGAGTCCTGGAAGGGGAAATCAGATTACCTGGATGCAGGCCGTAAAGATGTGATACATGGCGGTGATGCGGCTCTGTTTCAGGATATTCCTCAAGCCACTCCAGAAGTCTGCCGTCACTTCCTATCTGCATCGGAGGGAACTGAGATATAGCTGACAGCAGACTGTCCGCAAACTCATTGTCCACATTCAGAAGAGATGCCGCCCTTGCCGTATTGCTGAACAACTCCATAAGAATCTGCACATCCATCGTAGGCCCCATACAGACACTTACAGGCCTGCCTTCGCACAGGAACTGGTTCTCAGGAGACGAACTCGGAGAAGTAACCAGCCATCCGTGCTTCGGTTCCCGCACCATCGTTGACAGGAAGAAGTCTGCCGAGCCTTTCATCACAGGGTAAATCTTATGCAAAAAGTCAATGTCACCCGTATAAAGGTAGTGATTCCACAAATGGGCACATAGCCAGGCTCCTCCGGTGTTTGTCGCTCCCCAAGACGGATGTTCGCCGGGAGTCGTAAAGTTCCAGACATTGGTCATCATATGAAGCACCCAGCCTCTGGCATCACTTCCATAGAAGCCCTTGGCAGTTTCTTCTCCCGATGGTATCAGCCTATATATCAGAGTCTCCAGAGGCTGCATCAGTTCCTGAAGACCGGCCTGTTCCATAGGCCAATAATTCATCTGGAGATTGATGTTTGCATGGTAGTCTCCGTTCCACGGTGTCTGAGTGGTATTTGCCCAAAGGCCCTGGAGATTAGGAGGCAATGAACCGGGGCGGGTACTGCTTATCAGAAGATATCTTCCGAAATTGTAGTACAGTTCAGCAAGTCCGGGAGTCAGGCCGCCCTCAGCAATATTCCGAAGCCTGACATCAGTCGGCAATTTATCCTCAACACTGGCAGGCAACTGGATTCTCACTCGTCCATACAAATCACGATGCGAGCGGATATGACTGTCCAGCATCGACTTATATGCCGCCTCCATCCTTTTCCCATTGAGCAGGGAAACGGCATAATCAAGTTTCCCGTCACAGACTTTCCTATATTTGTCTCCCGGAAAATCCGTTCCTTCAGCACTGAAGGAAGTAGCTGCAGACAAAACCAGAACCGCCGTTTTTGCGCCTTTGACATCAATGGTTCCGTCCTTGAAAATCCGGCAAATTCCGCTGTCGGATATGGCTTTCATTACAGTTCTGAACTTGACGCCATCTTTGTCAGGATTACCGCTATAGAGCATGCCTTCGAGAACTGCCTGTCCATGTTCAGCCCGTAATTCAGCATCCTTCTCCCTGCTTAACCTTGCCGTGAAATCAAGGGTTCCAGGTCCGTCAGCAGACAACTTCACTATAAACACATCCTTGTCCCTTGACGTGAAATATTCCCGCCGGTAACAAGTTCCGTCAAGAGTAAACTGAGTATGGGAGACGGCGTCTGCCAATGACAGGTCGCGGACATAATCTGTAAATTCACCTGAATCCGACGACGCAGCCGTTCCATACCTGAAGTCAATGTCAAGGTCCGCAAGTACCTGATAGCAGCCATAGCGCGGGTCATAAGTCTCCTTCTTGGTTACGAAATGCTCATACATAATCTCCTGAGCCTCAGCATTCTTTCCTTCGGAAAGCAGTCTGCGGATTTCTGGAAGGCTCTTTGCTGCATCAGGATTCTGATAGTCGGACTCGCCACCGCTCCACATGGAAATCTCATTCAGAACAATATGTTCCCTGGAAACGCCACCATCCGGCATCATTCCAAGCCGTCCGTTTCCCAACGGCAAAGTCTCCTCCCAAATAGCGGCAGGAGCACTATAGTACAACCGGTCATTGACACCGGATGCAATATCATTGACAGTTTCCTTCGGCCCCGCATTTGCTGAGATGCAGGCGGAAGCGGATGATATGGACAGTACGGCAGCAACTGCAAGCCGAATCGGATGAGCAAATGGAGATGTTACCATATATAGTTATCAGTCAAGTGGTTTCTATCAAGTTATTATCCAAGACATCACTACAGCCAGTCGGACGCAGTGAACGTATCCTTAGGTGCATTAGGGACATTGACAAAGTACTTGAATCCGGTTATTTTCTCCAGATCAGATACAGACATCATGTCCTTTGCCTGTGGTCTATGTCCTTTTTCCATAGAATGTCTCATTACGAATGCCACGCACTGAAGCTCAGACGACTGGCAAGATGTTACAGACTTACCTGTATTTCCTTTTCGTGTACGCAGCAGGACATAATAGAACATTGTCGGATAAGATGTATTGCCGGCTATCTTCTTTGCCCTGTCAGTCTCGCCATAACTGTCAGTATAATCCTTGAAATAGCAGCCGACCACTGAATACAATGTATCTGCACAAAGGAAACGGTCGATATGATCCTCCAGATTGTTCCATGCGCCGCCACCGGTATTGAAGTTACCTCCAAGCTGCGGAGCGATATTGGAATAATAGAACACCTGCCTGTTCGTAGCAGGAGAACAGGTACGGTCAGACGATCCCAACATGTGACCTCTGGTATATCCGGACCATCTTCCATTCTGGATATCGGAAGGAATGTCAGGATCCGCCTTGTAGTCATTGGTACGCTTGGTACTGCCGAGATACATGCTATGACGAGGCGCCGCTACCCACACCGGACAATGATGTTCGCTGCTGTAGCATGTCGAGAAGTTCCTCGCGACCTTTCCTCCGGGACCTTTCTCGCCTCCGGCACAGTAATGGAATGCATAGTACATAGTCTTGTCCTTGTCATCAATGCCGTTCTTGTCCGCATCATTGACGAGAGGCAGTTCAAACCATCCTCCAGCAGTTCCAGGTTCGACCGGATCCGGATCAGGCCCAGGAGTCGGATCAGGGTCCGGCGTCGGCTCAGGATCAGGATTCGGATCAGGCTTGTTTCCTCCTCCGGATTCGCCTGTGGAAACACTCTTCATGAACATCTTCAATGGCTTCTGCCCTGAAGTATAGAATCTGAAGCATGCGGCACTTACATTATACTGAAGTGTCTTGTCCTGGTTCACCGGCTTGAGATCGACATAGCCTCCATCAAATGAGACAGTCCATCTGAAGTTCTGGTCACCGGCAACTTCACTCTCAGAAAAGATCATCTTTTTGTCTCCGGAACTGCCGATATATCCGATACCGTTCACCTTGATGACATAGGCATCACCATCTTTCCTGATGACCGCCTTATAATCATCTCCCGTCTTGACGGGTATCTCGTCTGAAGGTGTATATCCGTTTATCTTCTTGGCATAGCCCATACCCCTGTCCGCATCACCGCTATGCAGCGCAAATATCTCATTCCCATCCACATAGGCAATAATCCAGTCTCCTTCCCAGTCAGCACGGGTTTCCGTCAACAGCTTATAACAATATGTCTCAGGTTTCGGCTCCGGTTCAGGATTCTCGGGCTTGTCCGGAGTTTCAGGACCTTCCGGAACATTAGGATTTTCCACTTCCGGTTTATCTTCCGGAGAACATGAAGTGAATGATAACGGCATCATCAATGCCAAAGAAAATGTCACAATTGCAGCGACAAATCTTGATTTGATCTTCATAACAAATATAGAATCGGTTAATTATTATCAATGCCAGATTCTGCAAACTTAGTCATTAAAGTTCAAAAAGGCAAAATTGAGCCGTCAGACATAACCGCGTCATATCACCACCTCGAATTGTTCATATTTTTCCCAGGCACCTATACGGAACAGAAGCATCGTTCTGGAATAATCTATTTCCAGTGCAATATCCTTCAAATCTTCCGAATCCCAGGAATATCCGCTCGCTTCAATATAATTGCCTATGGCAAATGTCCTCACCGCACCATCACCGGACACTATATCCAGTTTGAGAGTATTGTCCATCTGTCTCGGGACATTCACTTCAGCCTCAAGCCTTCCGTCTGTCCTCCGGTATTCAGCCTGAGCCCTGAACTCCCCTGGAACAAGACTTCCGTCAATGTCATAACCGCATATTCCGCCCCTGACCACCAATGAAAAGTCAAAAGGGGTCCCTGACATATCCCTGATAATGAACGTAATGCCACAATAGTTCTTATGCAGCCTGACCGGAACCTCAACATGCTCACAGTCTGTGGAGACTTCACTGAAAAAAGTCCACAATGATGGGAACTCATCTCCGGGCTCCACTTTAACCCATGGTTTATGCAGTTCAGTAGCATTGGCCTGTACGGAAGGACTCACGGCATTGACATACATCTTTCCGCGAGGAACCTTCCACGACCACTTCAAAGTCTCATCCGTCTCAGCCGGAGACATATCCAGGACCTCGTCAAGCACGAATCCTGAGGCCTTACCCGTAAAGCCGGATGCAGTCATGACAATACATGAGTCCAACCCCTCCGCTTTTTGGGACAAAACCGTAAGAAGACATGGACAAGAAGCCCTGTCCTCCTTGACTGAACAGCCAGGGCAGGTGACAAGTGGCTGGAGGATAGCCAAGAAGGCAAGGATTCTATAGATATTTCTTTTAAAACACATAGCTCAATGCTATTATGACATCGGACGGCAAGAAAAAGAACTTGGATCCAGTATCTTCAGTAACGCCGCACACAGGACACGAATATTTCTTATACACATCCATACCGCTCCAGAACCCGAGTCCGAAGTCAATGTTGAAATGTTTGCCTACCATATATGAATATCCGCCGGAGAATCCGGCTCCATAACGGTCTCCCTCGTATGTCTTTCTGGAAACCAGTCCGCCTGAATTGTATTCCTGGTACTGGACCTTTCCGGCAAGCCACCACCCCGAAAACACGTTCCATGGCCAGAATCTCACACCGGCAGAATAACTCTGCTGCTTGTTGCGTACATCCTCTTTCCCCTCTCCAAGATTAAAAGTGAAAGGATTGTACCGGAAACCCGCATTGACACTCCAATGCCGGGCGACCGGGTATGAAACCTCCGCATTCAGAGTAACGAAATTCACATAACTCACAAGGTCCGTGGCAAGCGCAGCCTTCTGTGCACGGGAGCAAAAACCGAAAAAGGCGGCCAACATGAACACTATCAATGTACTATACGCTCTTTTCATCTCACTAATTCTCCCCATATCTGTCAAAAACATGTCTTATTATGGCCGCCTTGTTCGGATATAATGCTATAAGCTTGGATTTCAGCGCATCACGAGAATGCACATCTTTCTGCATCGCCGCAAAAATCTGTGACTTGGTCACTCCCCTGTCTTCCAGATAACGGAATATCTGAGGATGGAACCAATATGACATTCCAGAATTCGGCATCGCACCTCCGTACCTGTCATGATACATGGAATTCTGCATGAAATATCCCCACATCTCACCTATCTCACAATATCCCGCAGCCGGTTCGGTTCCTTTCCCGTATGTAGTTCCGCCTGATGAAACGAACGACGATATTATGAAATTGATATACTTGTCCCAATAGTCCTTTCCAACCTGTGCAAAATGGCTCGCATGGGCAAGCTCATGACAGGTCTCGGAATAAAGTGTCGAGTACGCTGTCTTGCCCTTGAATCCCAGCGTAATGTCAGGAAGGAACAGTTTCACAAGAGAAGCATAGTCTCCCAAGAATTTGGCAATCAGAGAGCCATCGATAAACGCGCCATGACGCATCATCACCGCACTGCTGGAATCCAAGTTCTGGAATATCCATATTCTGAGATTCTTGGGAGGCACCTTTATGTCCATATCCTCCTTGCCGCAACGCTTGATATAATCATAGGCCGCATTATTGACCACGCTCCGGCACCACAGTTTCCTTTCCGAAGACGAGGTAATGGTCACATCCATTCCAGCAGAAGGCCCCTTGCCCAATGCGGACGTGGAAGCAGACACCAGCACCTTGTTGAATCCGATATTGAAGCCCTCCTTATTCTTGAATCTCAGCCTGTACCTCGGCTTGGAAGAGAACTTCTTCGACATGGAATAATAGCCGTCCCTGTCAGTATAGGCATAGGAATACTTCACAAAGACATTGCATATCACCTTCACGCCTGCCACGCCAAAAGGCTGACCTCCATTGGCATCCTTGTCAATGATAGTGATTCTGCCTGACGGCTTTGCCGCCGAACCTTTCGTAAAGGAAGCCTCATACAGGTCGGAATTTCCGGTAAGTCTGAAGGCTTCACGCTCCACAGCCTCCCAATCAATTCCGTCTTCCGATTTTGTATCCGCACCCGTCTCCGGAATGAAGCAGTCATCCAGCACTTCATACTCAATGTCAGACGGCATCGCAGTTCCATGAGGGACAACGGCATATTGCCAGGTTATCTCTTCATCTGACACTTCCGGATCATGATAGTAATCACCATCCCTGACAATCTTATAGTCAAGAGGATGATCCATTATTTCATAGCCCGCAGCAACCAGTTTATGGTACTCCTCCTCCGATTTCGGAAGGAAGCGGACATACACATCAGTAGGTGTCACATCTACCCTACCCGCCTTTGTCGGATACAAATTGTTCAATGCCTTAGTGACATTGGAAACAGAATAGGGGTCCTCCATCTTGTTCCCAAGCACTATCATTTCATGCGATACGGTTGAACTGCCTGACTCATCTTCATTCTGCAAATCAAGCCCCTTCTCACTGCACGCGCCAACCATCACGACTGCAGCCAACATTAGAATTTTTCTGATAGTTTCCATGGTGTCATTATTATTTTTGGTCACGTGGCAAAATTATCCCGACAAAACCATTTTCAAAAAATGAAATTGCTTTTTCTCAATATTCCGGCTTTCTTGCTATTACAGGGCAGATTTCCTAACTTTGCGATGGACATATTTACATCAAAAAAATGAAGCTCTGTAACAAAATCTTAACATTTTCGACACTTTTGCTGGCTTTCAGCATCTTTGCCGACGCCCAGACATACACGGAACGTGTAGCGAAAGACAAGAACATCGCAGCCGGAGTCTATCATCCATACCACTATGAAGACCTCTCCGACACACCCGCGCCGAAAGGCTATACCCCATTCTACATTTCTCATTATGGACGGCACGGGTCGAGATACCACACATCATTGAGATACTTCAACTATGGCGAACAGGGACTCCGCAAGGCCAAGGAAGAAGGCATCCTGAATGAGACTGGAATGCAACTCTACAACGACTTTTTTGCTGTATTGAAAGAGCACGACGGCATGGAAGGAGAACTTTCGCCAAGAGGAGCAAGGGAGCACAGGGGAATCGCGGAAAGAATGTATGAAAGATTCCCGCAGGCTTTCAACTCCAAGGACCGCAAAGAAGTCGACTGCGTATCCAGCAATATCCCGAGATGCATCATCAGCATGGCCAACTTCACGACTGAACTCAAGGAGGAGAATCCGTCATTGCAGTTCAGTTTCGCAACAGGACAGAGATATTTCAGATATCTTGCCAAGTCAGTAGGTGACAAACAGATGAGGGAGGAGTGCAATCACTATGAAGATTCAGTAAGAAGCGCTACCTGTCATGCAGACAAACTCATGGAAAGTATTTTCACAGACAAAGAAAAAGGAATCAAGGCCGTTTCAGATCCGGTAGAATTCTGCAAATCCATAGCTATGGTAGGATCCATCTGCCAATGTCTGGATTTTCTTAACATTGACCTTTTCAAATATCTTGATGCAGAGGAACTTGCAGAGCAGACTGCGATTCGTTCAGACAAGTTCTACGGTCAGTTCGGAAACTCGAAGGAATACGGACAAATCAGTTCTGACGCGGCCAAGGACCTGTTGGGAGATTTTCTGAAGAAGGCTGATGCAGCCCTTGAAAACGGCAGCGGAAGAGCAGCGGACCTGCGTTTCGGACATGATACCGGCATCCTTCCGTTCTATGGTCTCATAGGCCTGGAGAATTACAATGTGAGACGGCCTATGGATGGCATCCATGATTCCTGGACAACCTACGACAGGATTCCGATGGGAACCAATTTCCAGATGGTATTCTATCACAACAAAAAGGGAGACATCCTGGTCAAACTCCTCAACAATGAGAAGGAAACGAGTATCCCGGCATTGAAGACTGCCGTCGGTCCTTACTATCATTGGAGCGAATTGAGAGAATATCTTGAAGGTTTGCTGTAGGGCGCCAAAACAGGCGACACCGCCGGCATATAAATCGAAAAAACGGAGTCTGAGACAATCTCAGGCTCCGTTTTTAATATATAATCAGGCTGACGTCTAGAAATAAGCCACAGTCTTCTGCTCGATGGCAGACATCAGGTTATTTGCAAGACGGCTTACGCCGAAGCGGAAAAGTGTAGGATTAAGCCACTCATTTCCGAGAACTGCTGACACAATCGAATAGTAGCAAATGGCATCCATCACCGTGGAAACACCACCGGCAGCCTTGAAACCGACCTTGCGGCCTGTCTTCTCGTAGAACTTGCGGATGCACTCGCACATGACGTAAGCAGCCATCGGAGTAGCATTGACATCAACCTTTCCGGTAGAGGTCTTGATGAAGTCTGCGCCGCATTCCATAGCGAGGAACGAAGCATCAGCGATTCTTTCAGGAGTTGCGAGAACGCCGCTCTCGATGATGACCTTGAGAACGACCTTGCGGCCTTCACGCGCACCAGCCTCATCCACTGCCTTCCTACAAGCTCTGATTTCGTCAGCGGCAGCCTCATAGTTTCCTTCCATGAAAGCATTGAGTGCCAATACGATATCAATCTCGTCAGCACCGGCTTCCACTGCCATCGCACACTCTGCAGCCTTGATTTCCACAAAGGACTGTGATGTCGGGAAACAACCTGCCACAGCAGTCGCATGAAGCGCCTGGTCATTACGTTTCTCCTTTATGACGTGAACGAGGTTAGGATAAACGCAGACTGAAGCAGGGAGAGGATAGTTAGGATATGTCTCCCTGTAAGAGTTCACCTTGTCGATAAGTTTAGTAATGCTGGCCACACCGTCAGTCGTCTTGAGCGAGGTGAGGTCCATGTATGAGAAGCAGTCCCTGAGAACAGACTCGGAAACGACATTCTCAAGATTGGAAGCGATAAGGTCAAGGCTTCTGTCAATAGCCTCCTTATCAGGTGAATAACCGTAATTCAAATATAATTCACTCATAATATTATTAGTTTTATCCTTTAATCTGCACCTTGAAGCCCTCGTCAATCAAAGGCTGCAAAGCACGTTTCATTTCATCCGGATGAACCTTCTCGAGCCCCTCTGCAGGAGCCGGACGGTCCAATGTATATGCCATCACCTCACGTGGTTTCACTTCTCTGACGATGTCCATCCAGTTTTTCAGATTCTCCGGTTCCAGAGAATCAAATCCGGGGAAACGCAAGAACATTGTCTGCATGATGAACTGACCGTCAAACAGTTTCATATCTTCAACAATATCCCTGACCGAATAATCGCATGCAGGCTGATTTATCATCTCCACCATCCTGTCAGATGATGCATCAAGTTTCAGAATAGCATTGTCCACCTTCATCAATGCCTTGCGGACCTCAGGTCTGCAAATTCTGGTAGCATTGGTAAGGACCGATATCACCGACTTCGGATAATAACGGTCGCGGAGTTCAATAGTCACGTCGACCATCTCCGGGAACTGAGGGTTCAATGTCGGCTCACCGTCACCAGAGAAAGTAATGGAGTCAATGCCAATGCCAGATGCCTTACACTCTTCAAGCTTGAGTTCCAATGCTTTACGCAAGTCTTCCGCAGACGGAATCCGGATATCTCCCCTTCCGTCGCGATTCCAGCCGCATTCGCAATAGACGCAGTCGAAATTACAAAGCTTTCCCTCTTCCGGAAGAAGATTAATCCCCAGCGAAGATCCCAGTCTTCTGCTGAAAATCGGTCCGAAAACTATTTTCTCCCTCAACATAACTATACTATTCGTCTGGAAACGCTGGCAGTTGTGAGCCTGCCATCTTTTCCTATATGATTAATAAATACGATACCAGGTCTGAAATCTTTCCTGATATATCCTAATTCTTTTCCTTTTCCGATAAATTCGGCACCATTCGCAGTCGCCCAGAATATAATCTCAGCAAGCGGAACTTCAGGGAAATTCTCCTGGAGACAGAAGATTTCACGCACCATGTCAAGGTCGTCATTGCTTGACAGGGAATCCGTGCCGACCGTCAGCTTAAGTCCCGACTTCCTCATCAGTTCAACTGGAGGCAACGCATTGTGGATAAATATGTTGGAACAAGGACACAACGCTACGAAAGGATGATTCATGACCTTCTTCACGGTATCTATTCCCTCCTGGTTCATACAGCACTCATGCACCAGCAGGATATGTTCGTCAAACGGAGCAGGATGCGCATGTTCAAGTCTGTCAATAAAATAAAGCAAAGATGACTTTCCGGTCACAGGAGGCATGCTCATTCCGGCACGTTTGCGGTTCTCATACATCGCACCTGTTCCTGAAATCATCATATCTTCCTCTTCCTGAGTCTCCTCACTATGGAATGACAGATATCCTGACTTCAAACCTTCCGCAGAAACGGCAGTCACAAGTTCAGGACTCATCGTATAGCATGCATGAGGAGTAGGCGATGCTGCAATGCCGTATCCTTCAGCAACTTCCGCGAGTTTCCTGACTCCATTCATAACATTGTCGCAATCCTCAGGCTCGGTTCCGAACACCTCAAGGAATGTCCTTGTAAACATCGGAGACTTCGACTTGGCCTCGAAAGAATCGCTGCAGTTGGAGATGTCAGCCATCGCCGAAACACCCCTGTCCCACATCGTATCCAACCAATACTCGATGTCAGCCTTCTTTTCCTCCATGGATGATGTATCCCTCATGGCATTGATCTGGTCAATGAAACCCGCCATTCCGGTACCCTTGCGGAATTTTCCCTTCAGGTACGACAATTCAAGATGGCAATGGGCATTGACAAATCCAGGGACAATCGCTCCGTCATAGTACTCCGGCTCCGCCGCAGGATCTTCACTCACTCCGGTCTCCACGACAGTTCCGTTATCGTCAAGAACAACGTAACCGTTCATGAGCGGTGCCTCAGAATCATTGGTATAAAGGTATTTAGCTGATATTCTTCTCATTAATTCTCAATTTTAGTGATGGCGGTACAGGTCTTTCGGGCTTCGGAAATCTCTTCGGAGGGACATTGATCTTGATAGGCCTGGACAGTTTCAGCTTCTCCAGAGAGTCGGCCTTCGCGGCCCGGACCGAATCGGCCCTTGCAATGGAATCACGCTCCGACCTTATGACCATCTGAGGTCCCTTGTACAACGTGTCAAGCAGAATCCTCTTCCACACAAGAATACCGTTAGTGTCAATGTCAACCGCAACGGTATCAAGGCGAATCGAGTCGCTGTCCATATCCAGATACAGAGGAGCCCTCCTGTGAGGACTGGCCTCGATGGCACGAAGGATGCTGTCAAGACGCGCTTTCGCCCTGGATTCAGCCGTAAGTTCCTTGATATGGGCATCAATGATATCCTTCGTCTCGCCGAAAATCTTTCCCAGATCTTCAGGGTCCTCCATGTAATGGGCCACGCTATGGACATAATCCATCTTGGTATATCCATATTTCCTGAGGATAGGCTCATAAACGAGCGACGTGTCCGCCCGGCCAAACCAATCCGAATTGTTCAGAAGCCACTGGTCCCTCACAAGCATATCCGCATAAATACGTGCCATCTTATGACCAGGAATGACTCGCCCCTGCCTGCTGCATGAGAAAGCCATCAAAACCACAAAGGCTGTCAATACAATCCGAAAGATTCTTTTCATCGGCATTACCTCTTCAAGTTATCCAGATACAAGCTCCGAGTTACCTCAATGTCGCACCGAAAGAGTTCTGGAATGTAGCGAGAAGACGATCCATAGCCTTCTCCACCTCATTGTCTGTCAATGTCTTGTCAGGATCCTGGAGGACGAAGTTCAATGCATACTGCTTCTTGCCTTCAGGTATCTTGTCTCCTCTATATACGTCGAACAGTGTAACCTGCTTGAGAATCTTCTTCACTGCCTTGTGGGCTGCGCGGGAAAGATCGGCATAGGAAACAGACTCGTCGATAAGCAATGCGAGGTCGCGTCTCACCTCCGGGAACTTAGGCAATTCCTGGAACTTCACTTTCACTCTTGCGATGAGTTTCAGGAGAACCTGCCATACAATCTCGACCGCAAATACCGGCTGACGCACATCGAATTTCTTTGCCAATGCAGGAGAAACGGTACCCAACGTCGCAAATACCTCGTGTGTTCCAGGCAGACGGTAAACGATTCCCTCGCTGAAAATATCAGATGGAGCAGCCTCAGTCTCCATGGTATAGAGGTCGATGGCATAACGTCTGCAAAGCTGCTCGAAGTAGCCCTTCAGCTGGAAATAATTGCCTTTCTGCTCGCCCATACGCCAAGACTTGGCATTTGGACCTGAAAGGAACATTGCAAAGCACTGGTGCTCCTCATAAGAAGCGAGCGTCTTGCCGTCCGTGCCCGGAAGTCTCTGATATACAGAACCATACTCAAATGTACGGAGTGAGCTAATCTGTCTGTTTACATTGTATGCGATAACCTCGAGACCATTAAGAATCAGAGTCTGTCTCATGACATTGAGGTCAGAGCTCAACGGATTTACAATTTTCACGCACCTTTCCTCAGGGAAGGTCTGGAGTCCTGAATAATATGCGCCCTTTGTCAGGGAGTTGTTCATGGTCTCGACGAAACCGTCCGCAACGAGGAAGTTGGAAATGTAGTTCCTGGTTGCCTCCGGATCCGGGTCAGGAGTTGTTCCCACAGACATCTTCATGTGCTGAGGAAGTTCAATGTTATTGTAGCTGTAGATGCGAAGGATTTCCTCTACTACATCACACTCACGATAAACGTCAATCATATATGACGGAGCAGCAACCTTGGCACCGCCAGGTCTCTTCTCAATAAAGTCATAAGCAAGGTATGTCAGAATGTTTTCAATGACATCATGACCGAGTTTCTTGCCGATGAAAGCCTCGATTCTGTCATAATCCAGGTCAATGACTTTCTTCTCTATAGGCTGAGGGTAAGAAATCTGGGTCTTTCCCTTGATATGTCCGCCGGCGAGTTCGAGAATCAGCAATGCGGCCCTCTTCGCTGCAAAAGGAATGATTCCAGGGTCGGCACCTCTCTCGTATCTGAATGACGCATCTGTCTGGATGCCATGGGTTTTGGATGTCTTGCGGATTGAATGAGGGTCGAAATAAGCGCTCTCCACAAACACATTGACAGTCTTCTCGGTAACACCGGACTTTTCACCGCCGAATACTCCCGCGATGCACATCGGGCCGTCAGCATTGGCAATCACCATATCATTGGCATGAAGGGTTCTCTCCACTCCGTCGAGTGTCACAATCTTCTCGCCTTCTTCCGCTCTTCTCACTATTACCTTCCCGCCGGTAATCTCATCAGCATCAAAGGTATGCAACGGCTGGCCCACCTCGAAGAGAACGAAATTGGAAATATCGACGATATTGTTGATAGGGTGCAGGCCGATGGCAAAAAGCTTCTTCTGGAGCCATTCCGGAGAAGGTCCTACCTTTACGCCCTCGATGGTGATTCCCTCATATTCAGGCGCACCTTCGAAGTCCCTCACCTCGACTGGAATCGCACCTTCACCCTCGCCGTCCTTGAATGCGGAGACATCAGGATATGCGAATTTGCAAGGTATATTGTTCAATCTGAGATATGCATACAGGTCTCTCGCTACTCCGATATGTGACGCAGCATCCACACGGTTTGCAGTAATCTCATATTCGATGACAGCATCTGACTTGAGGTGGAGATACTCCTTTGCGGAAGTGCCTACGACAGCATCTTCAGGAAGGACCTTGATTCCGTCGTGGCTGTTTCCGATACCGAGTTCATCCTCAGCGCAGATCATACCGAAAGACTCGACTCCGCGGATCTTGGACTTCTTGATTTTGAAGTCTCCCGGGAGGACTGCTCCAAGCCTTGCAAAGAGAACTTTCTGGCCGGCTGCCACATTAGGGGCTCCACAGACAACTGTAAGGAGTTCGCCTGTACCATCATTGACCTTAGTTATATGGAGATGATCTGAATTAGGATGCGCTTCGCACTCAACGACCTCTGCGACAACCACTCCGGCAAGTCCGCCGGGGATTTCCTCTTCTTCCGCTACAGAATCAACCTCGATTCCGATGGAAGTCATTGCATCAGCTACCTGCTGCGGCGTGAGGTCGCACTCAAGATAGTTTTTAAGCCAACTGTAAGAAAGTTTCATATTTATAATCGTTAATTGTCAATATAATGTTCACGTACTCTGAAAAGCCGCCTGATGTTTCTATTTGTCAATGTCTTCCGGATTGAACAGTGAGGCGGCAAATTCCTTTTTATCGAAGACTTTCAGGTCGTCAATGCCCTCACCGATTCCGATGAACTTGATAGGGACTTTAAGCTGGTCGACGATTCCGATAACGACACCGCCCTTGGCCGATCCGTCCAATTTGGTGATTGCCAATGAATTCACGTCAGTCGCCTTCGAGAATTCCTTTGCCTGCTGGTAGGCATTCTGTCCTGTAGAACCATCCAATACAAGCATTACCTCATGAGGCGCATCAGGTATCACCTTACGGATCACATTTCTGATTTTCGTGAGCTCATTCATGAGATTCACCCTGTTGTGCAATCTGCCGGCAGTGTCGATGATAACGACGTCTGCACCCTTGGCAACTGCAGAACTTACGGTATCGTATGCCACAGAAGCCGGGTCCGAACCCATTTCCTGCTTGACGATGGAAACGCCTGCCCTGTCTGCCCATATCTGCAACTGCTCGACTGCAGCTGCACGGAAAGTGTCAGCAGCCCCCAGAACGACATTCTTTCCTGAGGCCTTGAGGCGAGCTGCAAGTTTGCCGATGGTCGTAGTCTTGCCGACTCCATTTACTCCGACAACCAGAATTACATAAGGCTTCTTGGTGAAATCGTAAGGAAGAACTTCTTTCTTTCCCGAGAACCAGCCTGAAGACTTTTCCTGAGATTCAGGAGCACCTTCCACGTCGAGAAGTTTGGCAATCTCGTCCCTGAGCATTTCGGTCAGTTCTGTCATTGACATGAACTTGTCCTTTTCCACTCTCTCTTCGAGATTGTCGATTATTTTCAATGTGGTGTCAACGCCCATATCTGAGGATATGAGTGCTTCCTCTATTGCATCCAGGACACTGTCATCAACTCTTGACTTGCCTACAATCGCTCTGGAAAGCCTTTTGAAAAAGCCTTCGTTGGTTTTTTTTACTCCTTTATCAAATATTCCCATAAGAATGAGCAGTTTAACGTACAAAGATAATCAATTCACGTCCAAATACAAAAAAGGGTGCAGCGTAAAATACACTGCACCCTAATATATAATCGAGTTTAAATTACTTCTTCTCGAAGAATTCCTTCTCTTTGCCAGCATCTACGAACTGCTCTACAAAGACGTAAGCACCGGTCTTTGGAGATTTGTCCATACGGATACATTTAACAATGCTTCTTGCGCCTGCTTTAGCGGCGAAGGTTGCGACTGCTTTCTTTGCCATAAACCGTTCTCCTTATTATTTAATCTCACGATGAAGAGTCACCTTGTGGAGGTATGGGTTATATTTCATACGCTCAAGACGCTCTGTTGTATTCTTCTTGTTCTTTGTGGTAATGTATCTTGACATTCCAGGTACACCGCTCTCTTTCTGCTCTGTGCACTCCAGGATGACCCGCACCCTGTTTCCTTTAGCTTTCTTTGCCATAATCCTACGAATTAAACAAGGTTAATATATCCTTTCTTCTGAGCATCTCTGAGAACGCTTTCGATACCGTTCTTCTCGATATGCCTGATACCTTTGCAGGTCACTTTAAGGGTGACGAACCTCTGCTCTGACTCAAGCCAGAACTTCTTGTTCTTGAGGTTCAAAGAGAATGTTCTCTTGGTGCGAAGCTTAGAGTGAGCGACATTGTTGCCGATCATTCTCTTTCTTCCTGTTACTTGACAAACCTTTGCCATATTATTTTACTTTTTTAATTTTCTGTGATAAATAGTCTATGCGGGCTGCAAATATCGCGTTAAATTTTCTGAAATCCAAAAAAACTACACAAATTTGAGGAAGCGCTTCCACCTTACATTTGAAGGAAAAGATTTTGCGCTGTCCGTTGAAAGCCAAATCAATGCGGGCCTTCCGACTATGTGGTCCTCAGGGACAAATCCCCAATATCTTGAATCCAGAGAATTGTGGCGGTTATCGCCCATCATAAAGTAATAATCCTGCTTGAAAGTGTATTCGTCTGTCTCCTTTCCGTTGATGATGAAATGACCGTCAGAAATAATCTTCAGTTCATTCTTCTCATATACTCTGATGATTCGTTCATACAAGGCGATGTTGTGAGAATCAAGTCTCACTGTCGCACCTGCCTCAGGAATCCAGAGAGGTCCGTAATTATCTCTCGTCCATCTGAAATCTTCCTTAAATGGGAAAAGCATCAGATAAGAGTCAGGATAATCAGGAGGATAAACATCCACCTGCTCTTCGACGCTGCGGACATTGGCACAAGCCTTTATCTGCTCCAGCATTGCTGCCGTGAGAGGCATCTGGGGATATCCCGGAAGCGACTCGTCGAAAGAGAGTTCGGAAAGATTCAGTCCGAGTTTTTCAAGAGTTTTCAAATTAATCCTGGAGCCGTCCGTCACGACATTGTAAGTCGTCTGTACACCCGGCCAAACTTCCTGAGCCTGTGAATTGACATATACCCGACCGTTCACCACCGAAAGTGTATCACCATGAATTGCGACACATCTTTTCACATAATGGTCTTTTTTGTCGGCCGGACGTACAATCAGAGGTCCGTAAGACTTTACCGCATATTCTTTTCCGTAGAATCTGCAGACAGTGTAATAGTCGTCTGCCGGAGCCTTTGTCAATACCGTATCTCCGTCAGGAAATCCGAATACGACATAATCGCCTCTCTCTACATTTCTGAATCCCTTCAAACGTCTATATTCATTCTGGATGAGAGTCGAATATGACTCCTTTCCGAAAATCACATTGTGAGTGAATGGGATGGTAAGCGGTGTCTGTGGAATTCTCGGGCCGAAAGTCAGTTTGCTTACAAAGAGGTGATCTCCCGTGAGCAGAGAGCTTTCCATCGAAGATGAAGGAATCTTGAACGCCTGGAAAAAGAAAATATTGATGAATGTTACGAAAACTACCGCAAAGATGATGGCATCAAGCCAGTCCAACAGAGTGTTCCTCGGTTCTCCTTCATTGTACTCCTTCTTCCAGAACAACCATTTCACCTTACGGGTGATATGATGGTCGAAAATAGGGACAAGTCCGAATAGCCACCAATAATTTCCGAGCCAGATTACCCACAACAAATAGAGGACAGACCAGAAGGTCAGCCGAACCCACTTGTTATAGTATAACTCCTTCAAGTTCATCAGATAACTATTTTACCTGATTAACTATAGCTTCGAAAGCCTTAGGATTATTCATAGCAAGGTCTGCAAGGACTTTACGGTTCAGACCGACGTTCTGCTTGGCGAGTTTACCCATGAACTGTGAATAAGAGATACCATACTGACGGGCAGCTGCGTTGATTCTCTGGATCCAAAGAGCACGGAACTCACGTTTCTTAGCTTTACGGTCACGGTAAGCATAGGTAAGACCCTTCTCGTAGGTGTTCTTTGCTACCGTCCAAACATTCTTCCTTGAGAGGAAATAGCCGCGGGTTTTCTTAAGAAGCTTCTTGCGGCGAGCCCTTGAGGCTACTGAATTTACTGATCTTGGCATAAATTTTTACTTTTTTGGATACAGTGACCGGACTCTCCGGTTCTTTATGACTGCATTCCAAGTTCAACAACTTTAAATGATAATTACATTACCAGAAGCTCTTTAACTCTCTTCAAATCGTCATGGTGAACGAGTGCGAAGTGGTCAAGATTTCTTTTCTGCTTCTTGGTCTTCTTGGTGAGAATGTGGCTGTGATAAGCGTGTTTTCTCTTGATTTTTCCCGTTCCGGTAAGCGCGAAACGCTTTTTGGCACCGGAGTTGGTTTTAAGCTTTGCCATTTTACAAAAAATTTTAATTGTTATAACAGCCATTCCGAAGTTCACACTTCGGAGTGGCCAATAATTATTTCTTCTTAGCTGGAGCGATCATCATGATCATCCTTTTGCCTTCAAGCTGAGGCATGTGCTCTGCGCGTCCGTACTCTTCGAGTTCCACAGCAAACCTTAGAAGGAGTTTCTCTCCCTGGTCGGCGAACTGGATGGAACGTCCCCTGAAGAATACTGAGGCTTTCACCTTCGAACCCTCTGAGAGGAATTCCTGCGCATGCTTGAGCTTGAACTGGAAATCATGCTCATCTGTATTAGGCCCGAAACGAATCTCCTTGATAACTATCTTCGTGGAGTTCTGTTTCATCTCCTTAGCCTTCTTCTTCTGCTGATACAGATATTTCTGATAGTCCAGAATCTTGCATACCGGAGGGTCAGCTTTACCGCTGATTTCCACAAGATCCAGTTCCATTTCATCAGCCATCTTCATGGCCTGTGCGATAGGATATACTCCCGGTTCAGGAATATTGTCTCCTACAAGACGAACCTGAGTTGCTCTGATCTCATCATTGATGTTCAGCTCATTTTCATCTTTATGTCTTGGTGGAGCCATTCTTGCTCCTGCTGGTCTTGGACCTGCCGGTCTAGGTGCTCCTGCCGGCCTGCTGCCTGATGGCTTGGCGCCACCGAAGTGCGGTTTAAAAGGCGTTGCGATAAAATAATCCTCCTAACAGTTAATTTATTAATAATAAGTCTAAAGGGACTCTGCTCCGTATCCTGCCGCTGCATTGAACTTGGCAACGAACTCTTCGACACTCATAGACCCATTGTCGACTCCCTCATGACGAACTGATACGGTATTCTCGGCCATCTCTTTATCACCGACAATCACCAGAACAGGAACCCTGAGAAGTGATATCTCACGGATTCTCTTTCCTAATGTCTCGTTTCGGTCGTCAATTGAAGCGCGAATATCGGATTTTTTCATCAAATCACAAACTTTTTTTGCATAATCAGCGTATTTTTCGCTGACTGGCAATATTTTGACCTGATCAGGAGCGAGCCACAAAGGAAGGTGTCCGGCGGTATGTTCGAGAAGCACTGCGGTAAATCTTTCGATAGATCCGAACGGTGCCCTGTGAATCATGACAGGACGTTTCTTCGAGCCGTCTTTGTCGGTATATTCAAGCTGGAATCTTTCAGGAAGGTTGTAATCGACCTGAACAGTACCGAGCTGCCATTTTCTTCCAAGCGCATCCTTGACCATGAAGTCAAGCTTAGGGCCATAGAATGCAGCCTCACCATATTCGACAACAGTCTTGAGACCCTTCTCGGCAGCGGCTTCGATGATACCCTGCTCTGCCCTGTCCCAATTCTCGTCTGTTCCGATGTACTTCTCCTTGTGATTAGGATCGCGGAGAGAAACCTGTGCAGTGAAGTTCTGGAATTTGAAAGTACCGAACACATAAAGGATAAGGTCAATGACTTTCTCGAATTCCTCCTTGAGCTGGTCAGGACGGACAAACAGATGCGCATCATCCTGGGTGAAGCATCTCACACGGGTAAGTCCGTGAAGCTCACCGCTCTGCTCATAACGATATACGGTACCGAACTCAGCGAACCTCAAAGGAAGATCCTTGTAAGATCTCGGCTCTGAACGGTAAATCTCGCAGTGATGAGGGCAGTTCATCGGTTTGAGCATGTATTCCTCACCCTCCTGCGGAGTATGGATAGGCTGGAATGAATCCTTGCCGTATTTTGCATAGTGGCCGGATGTCACATACAGCTGCTTGCTTCCGATATGAGGAGTAACGACAGGGAGATATCCGAAATCATCAAGTTTCTTGCGGAGGAAGTTCTCCAGCTGAAGTCTCATGACAGCACCTCTAGGCAACCACAAAGGAAGACCGAGACCTACACGTGAAGAGAATGTAAAAAGCTCCATCTCTTTTCCGAGTTTCCTGTGGTCTCTCTTCTTGGCCTCTTCCAGAAGTACGAGATACTCGTCGAGAAGAGACTTCTTAGGGAATGTAATACCATAAACACGGGTAAGCTGATGACGATTCTCGTCACCTCTCCAGTATGCACCGGCAATGGAAGTGAGTTTCACAGCCTTGATGACCTCGGCATTTCTGAGGTGCGGTCCGCGGCAGAGGTCGGTAAAGTTACCGTTCTCATAGAAAGTGATCTTGCCGTCCTCGAGTTCATTGATAAGCTCGACCTTATACTCGTCACCCTTTTCTTCGAAATATTTCAAAGCATCAGCCTTGGACACATGAGAGCATTTGAAAGCCTCCTTGCTGCGCGCAAGTTCCATCATCTTCTTCTCAATAGCAGGGAAATCAGCATCTGTAAGCTGCCTGTCACCAAGGTCAATGTCATAGTAGAATCCATTCTCGATAGCCGGGCCGATACCGAATTTGACTCCCGGATACAATGCTTCGAGGGCCTGCGCCATAAGGTGTGCAGAAGAATGCCAGAAGACACGCTTGCCTTCCTCGTCATCCCACTTGAGAAGTCTCACTGAACTGTTCTCCTCGATAGGGGTATCCAGTCCGATGACTGTTCCCTTGCCTACCGTAGTATCGCCTTCAGCTTTCACTGAAACAGCCAGAACCTCGGCTGCCAGCCTCGGGCTGATACTTTCTGCAATCTGATAACCTGTTACGCCTTTTTCAAAGGCTTTGACGCTGCCGTCAGGAAATGTAATGTTAATCATAACTTAACTTAAAAACTGTAATAATTAAATTGGACTAACCAGTATTTACAAACCAAGTACTTGAACTTGATTAGCCATATTATTAGTCAAGAATGCAAAGATAGCAATTATTCCTCAGATTATGAAGTTTTCAAGCCACATCTCCACAATATTCGTGACCCCGACAGACGATGCCGGCACCACAAAGGTTCAGAAACAGAAAAAATATGTATCTTTGTGATGTTCAATGTCAGAAAACCGTCATTGGGAGAGGAGCCGCCCGAACACCGACCGGGTTCCCTCCGGCAAATGCTGCAGGGACGGAACGACAAAACAGAACATGAAATGCACATTACATGAAACCAAGCATTGACAAACAAAAAATATGGAATGAGGCCGCGAAATCGGGATTGATTTTGGGGCTTTATACGAGCGCATTCACACTCATATCATCATTGACAGCAAGACTCGCTCTTTCAGGAATCGGAGGAATCATCCTCATCCAGGCACTGAATGCTATTCTCTGGATGGCCAAGTTCGGAGGATGTCTCTGGCTGATGAGATATTTCATGCGCAAACTCGTGGAGAATTATGATGGAGTCACCCGAAGATCGACATTCAGACTCGGCGTGCAGACCGCCCTGTTCTCTGCCATCATCGTAGCAGGAGTCGGACTTCTGAACTTCACATTGATTTCACCAGACGTGATGAAAGAAGCAATAGATGCAGCCATGCAGAGTTTCTCCGCCGTCAATCCTCTTGGAGACAGCGAAAGAGTCAGTATTGAACGAATGATAGGCAAACTCCCTACAATTTCATTTTTCGTAACGCTCACATATTGCTTCCTGTATGGAACGATAGTTTCCAAAATCTTCGCTTACGGAATACCACCTGAAGACATTTTCAGCGACACTGCAGAATAATTGAACAATTCTTTACTATGGAATATCCTTTAGACCTGACAATCATCGTTCCTCTGTTCAACGAAGAGGAGTCGCTTCCCGAGCTGACGGCATGGATTCACCGTGTCATTGACCCGAAAGGCTGGAAATTTGAAATCATAATGATCGACGATGGAAGTCGAGACGGTTCATGGGATACCGTCACGCGTCTCGCATCCTCCGACGACACGATACACGGCATCCGGTTCAGAAGAAATTACGGCAAGTCCGCCGCACTTTATCACGGATTCAAGGCTGCCAGGGGACGGGTGGTAGTGACAATGGACGCAGACCTCCAGGACTCGCCGGAAGAAATACCTGAGATGTTCAGGATGGTGACAGAAGACGGATGGGATGTCGTTTCCGGCTGGAAACAGCACAGGCAGGACAACAAGCTGACAAAGAATCTCCCGTCCAAGCTTTACAATGCCACGGCCCGCTGGATTACCGGAATCCGTCTTCATGACATGAACTGCGGACTGAAAGCCTACAAGAACGAGGTTATCAAGGATATTGAAGTCTATGGCGAGATGCACAGGTACATCCCGTATCTGGCGAAAAATGCCGGATACGAGAGAATCACCGAAAAGCCGGTGCACCACCAGAAAAGGAAATACGGCAAGAGCAAATTCGGAATGGAGCGTTTTGTCAATGGCTTCCTGGATCTCCTGTCACTCTGGTTCCTGAGCACCTTCGGAAAAAAGCCGATGCACTTCTTCGGGTTCACCGGAATCCTGATGTTCCTTGCCGGCTTCATCCTCACCATTATTCTGATTTCCGCCAAACTGATTCATCAGGCAGGCGGAGCGCATTTCAGACCTGTGACCGACCAGCCTCTCTTCTATCTGGCACTCCTTTCCGTCATTCTGGGAGTGATGCTGTTCCTTGCAGGATTCATCTGCGAGATGGTATCACGAAATTCGACGGAACGTAACAAGTACAATATCAAAGAAGAGTTCTAGGGCGTCCGGCTTTTATTGCTGGCTTCATTTACGTGGTGAGTTCCGCCAGGAGAGTCGGAGGATTACGGATTTTGGAGACATTGACCATCAATGAGTTACATCAATGTCATCCGCCGAGTCCGGCCAACACGGAACCGCGGGACGCAAAAAAAGGCCCCGGAACCGCAGCAATTACGATTCCGAGGCCTTGAAAAGGTATACTTTATCTGGCAATAAGACAAGTATCTGTTATCGGGATTTTTATTATCTTTGCCTTCAGGCATTGACATAATATATATTGGACATGAACGGAGGAGACGATAAGATTCCTATTGGGATACAGACATTCGATAAAATTATCGAAGGAGGGTACATCTATGTTGATAAGACAGAATATATCTACGACATAGCACATAAATATAATTATGTATTCCTGAGCCGCCCACGCCGCTTCGGGAAATCGCTGCTTTCCTCAACTTTCCAGGCATATTTTTCAGGAAGAAAAGACCTGTTCAATAATCTGAAAGCCGGGAATCTGGAAAAAGAATGGAAACAGCATCCCGTCCTTTATTTCGACATGTCCACAGCAAAGCACATGACGGAAGCTCTTCTGCTTGAAGAGATGGACAAGAAGTTGTATGAATATGAGCAGACATATGGAAGAGGAGTGAAAGATGTAAACATAAACCAGCGTCTGGAGGGTCTCGTGCACAGAGCCACCGAACAGACCGGTGAAAAAGCTGTTATCATAATTGACGAATATGACGCTCCGCTTCTCGATGTCATAAATGACAGAGAGCATATTCAGCCTATGCGCCAGATTATGCGCAATTTCTACAGCCCGATAAAAAGCCTCGATCCATATCTGCGCTTTGTATTCATCACCGGCATCAATAAATTTGCGCAGTTGAGCATATTCAGCGAGCTCAATAACCTCAAGAATATCTCGATGCTTCCTGAATATTCTGCAATCTGCGGAATTTCCCAGTCAGAGCTTGAGCATAACTTTGATTTTCAAATAAAATCTCTTTCAGAAGCAGAAGGTATCAGCATAGCAAAGACTTTCGATTTACTCAAGGAGAACTATGACGGATACCATTTCTGCGAAGGGTCCGAGGACATCTACAATCCGTTCAGTCTGCTTAATGCATTTGCGGACAAGCAGTTCAAGAGCTATTGGTTCGAGACGGCAACGCCGACCTATCTGCTGGACAGGCTGGATAGGAAGCCTATGGATGAGCGTGAATTCGACAAGATGGAGTACATCTCAGCCAACGAATTCAATGTGTCTCCGGAAGTTACCGACAACCCCATTCCGCTGCTTTACCAGACCGGATATCTTACAATAAAGTCCTACGACAAAGAGACGGACTCATACACACTCGGATACCCAAATAAAGAGGTTCGCAACGGTTTTCTGAACTCACTGCTTGCCAGATACAACAATCAGGATCCGGCAAGTGCGTCTTTTGTCATCAGGTTCAATGCCGCATTAAGAAAAGGCAATGTGGAAGAAGCCTTGTCCCGCATGCAGTCATTTCTTGCAGCAATGCCGAATGACCTGGAAAACAAGACCGAAAAGCATTATCAGACAATCATCTACCTGATTTTCTCTCTCCTCGGGTATTACATCAGGACAGAGGAAAAATCCGCCATAGGACGCGCCGATGCCGTCTGCTGGACTGACAATTCAATATATGTATTCGAGTTCAAAGTCGACAGCTCCGCAGAAACAGCATTGAAACAGATTGATGACAAGGGATACATGATACCTTTCCGGTTCGAGGACGGCAAGCGGCTTGTCAAGGTCGGCGTGAACATATCAACTGTATCACGGACATTGGAGGACTGGAAAATAGACGTGGCACACGTCTGACATCATTTGTTTCTGAAGCAGTTCATTCATTCTTCTTTTCAGAAACAATCCTGTCTGCTATACGGAAAGCTACCGCCGTAACATCACCGAGGGCTTCAGCCGGGACATTCCGCTCTCCGAACATGGCAACAGACGCATCTGCGTGGCCATGTCGCGTGGCCATCCACAGAATTTTACTATCATCCTGCCGGGGCCAATTCAGCAGGCGGGACGACGCCACGGCCCCCTCTGTAACACATTGATAATCAGGTATTGTTTATTTTAAGCGTGGATTTCCGAAGATTTTTTGGCCACTAATCCACATCTAATTTCACAACTCACTATAAATCAAACTATTGCAAAAATTAATGTGGCACCGTCCCGACAACAGAGGTACGGAACTCCGGAGACGCTTACTACGGAACCGCGGGACGCAATCGAGTAGGAGGAAAACGAAGTAGTTTTCTTCCTACTTTCGTTTTCCGACCTCTCACACCACCGTACGTGCGGTTCCGCATACGGCGGTTCTTTATCTTACGTGCAATCTGACATAGTAGTCCATCAGACAAGGATAGCCTGCGGCGCGAAGTTTATCGTTGGTTGCAGCGTGGTGCATTATACCTTCCGCATTTGCCCAATATCCCTTGCTGCTGTTGCCATAGATTCTTGCCCAATATGGCTTGATGCCACATCGTATGAGATTCTTTATCCTTGTCTTGGGCTTCTTCCAACTTTTCCATATACACATACGTATCCGTCTGCGAAGCCATTGGTCAATGGTTGTCAGCGATGTTTTCGCATCTGCATATTTGAAGTGTGATACCCATCCGCGTATGACTTGGTGTAGCGCAACCTTCCTGCGTTCATATCCCATCCCGTTGCTCCTGCCCGTCAGCATCTTGAGTTTTGCTTTCAGTTTGAGCAGGCTCTTGGAATGGACACACAACCTTCAGCCCTCTCCAGTCTTGTAGAAGGTATGTCCTAGGTACTTCATCCCACGGACATAGCCGACCTCCGTCTTGTCGAGGTTTACTTTCAGGTGGAGTTTCTTTTCGATGAACTTGGTCAGGCCTTCACATACGCGCTCCGCACCCCTCTTGCTTTTGCAGAAGATTAGGCTGTCATCTGCGTAACGCACGAACGGATGACCGCGGCGTTCCAGTTCCTTGTCCAGTTCGTTGAGCACAATGTTGCTCAACAGCGGACTGAGCGGGCCGCCTTGTGGCGTTCCCTCCGTTGTCGGCTGATATACTCCGTTAACCATCACGCCAGCATAAAGGTATTTGTGTATCAGGCTTATGACCCTGCCGTCCTTTATGGTGTGTGAGAGCAGTCCTATCAGGTAACTCTGGTTTACGGTGTCAAAGAAGCGTTCCAAGTCTATGCCTACGGCATATTCATAACCTTCGTCGAGTATCTTCTGCGCTTGTCTCAACGCTCCCTGTGCACTGCGGTTCGGTCGGAAGCCATAGCTTCCCTCGCTGAACTGCGGCTCATACATTGGCGTCAGTACTTGCGCTATACTCTGTTGGATGACGCGGTCCACCAGGGTCGGTATGCCCAGTTTGCGCGTCTTGCCATTGTCTTTCGGGATTTCCACCCTGCGCACTGGCATGGGCTTATATTTCCCGTTCAAGATGGAGTTCCTGAGTTCATCTTTGTGGAGTTTCAAGTATGGAAGCAAGTCCTTTGCCTCCATCGAGTCGACACCTCCGCTCCCGCCGTTCGATATTACCTTCCTATATGCTCGGTTCATATTATAGGGAGAAAGGATGAGTTCCATCAGGTGTTTCTCATCTATCTGCACTTCCGCAAGTCTGCCTTCGGTTATCTCCATATAGGTCTGCGCTCCCTCGATGACTTCGGCTTCCAGCCTATCTTCCCGTGGGCAGCTCCCATTCGTTTTCTGCTTTCTTTCCTCCATAGAGTTTCTTCATTAGACTTACTTCAAATAAAGTTCGGCCCTTCCCTGCGTGTCGATATTAGGCAGGTACTATGGCCTCTGCTGACTTCTCGCAGTTCGTTGTTACTGCTCGCTTTCGCTCGCCTGCGAGACCTCTCCAGTTATGGACATACTCTTTCCATCTTATGTCTGCCCGATTTACCTTGGGCGATTTCGGATAGTTATCGGACTTTGATTTCTTTTGCTATCTTATCCTCACTCACAGGCCTCATATCGGATTTCTGTCCGTCAGACCAGATGTTTGCCGCCGGCTTCCTTCAGATTCCGTCTCACGGCGGACACCCTTGCCTTTGGCTGTAACCTTCCCACTATCAGGGCGGTTTAGGGACTTGCACCCATTAGAGCATGTTCGTGCTGGACGAACAAAAAAGGGCAGACCAAATCGGTCAGCCCAAATTATTTGTGAAGAACTTGTTTCTAGTAACGTAAAAAATAACCTAGTATCTGTTCAGAGGTCTTCCGCTGGTCATCATGTGAACCTTGCGTCTTACATCCTCGAGAACTGCCTGATGCTCAGCAAGAGATGCTTTCTGCTCCTCTGTACGCTCGCCCTTAGCGGTAATCGCATCGAGATGCTCGGAAGCTGAAGTAAGAACCGCATCGATCAATTCCACGATGTCAGCCATATCCTTCTCTACGAAACCTCTGGATGTAACGGCAGGAGTACCGATTCTGACACCTGAAGTCTGGAATGCTGAACGAGAATCGAACGGAACCATGTTCTTGTTCACAGTGATATCAGCCTTTACAAGCTCTGTCTCTGCGACACGGCCGTTAACCTCAGGGAATCTTGTACGGAGGTCGATCAACATGAGGTGATTGTCTGTACCGCCTGATACGACCTTGTATCCCTTAGAGACAAACTTGCTGCACATAGCCTGTGCATTTGCAACTACCTGCTTCTGATACTCGATATACTCTGGCTGCATAGCCTCATAGAAAGCCACTGCCTTAGCTGCGATGACATGCTCGAGAGGTCCGCCCTGAATACCAGGGAAAACACTGGAGTTAAGAATCTGAGACATCTTCTTAATCTCACCCTTAGGAGTCCTGCGGCCCTGAGGATCATCGAAATCCTTACCCATCAAGATAATACCGCCGCGAGGACCGCGAAGAGTCTTGTGGGTAGTAGATGTTACGATATGTGCATATTTGACAGGATTCTTCAGAAGACCGGCAGCAATAAGTCCTGCGGTATGAGCCATATCGATCCAGAGAATTGCTCCGACTTCGTCAGCAATCTTTCTCATTCTCTCATAATCCCACTCTCTAGAGTAAGCCGATGCTCCTCCGATAATGAGTTTCGGATGACATTCCTTAGCTGTCTCCTCCATCTTATCATAGTCAACGCATCCAGTCTCAGGATTCAAGCCGTAAGCAACAGCATTATACAAAATTCCCGAAGCATTTACTGGCGAACCATGTGTAAGGTGTCCTCCCTGTGAGAGGTCGAGACCCATGAATGTGTCTCCAGGGTTAAGCAAAGCCAACTCAACAGCGAGGTTAGCCTGCGCACCGGAATGAGGCTGGACATTTGCATATTCAGCATCGTAAATCTGGCAAAGTCTGTCAATTGCAAGCTGCTCAATCTGATCGACAACCTCGCAACCGCCATAATAACGCTTTCCCGGATAGCCCTCAGCATACTTGTTCGTGCAGATGGAGCCCATCGCTTCCATCACCTGCTCGCTAACATAGTTCTCTGAGGCGATAAGTTCAAGTCCCTGGGACTGTCTTTCTTTCTCCTTTTTGATTAAGTCAAAAATCTGTAAATCCTGTTTCATATAATCAAGTATTTAGCCGAGTAATCGGTCATATCGTTACAAATATAGTATTTTTGATTTAAATTTGTACCATATTTGAAAGATTTAATTAAAAAGATTTAATATCCGATGAAAGACAGAAAATTACTTAACATAGAACTCGGTCGGGTTACGGCAGAAGAATACAGAAAACTCCCCGATTCAGGCATAGAAATCATATTGGACAACATCAGAAGCGCACACAATGTCGGCTCGGTTTTCAGAAGCGCCGACTCGTTCAAAGCCGACAAGGTATGGCTCTGCGGCATCTGTGCGACACCTCCATCCGCCGAGATCCACAAATCCGCCCTCGGAGCGGAGTTCAGCGTGGAATGGGGATATGAAAAAGATACCCTCTCCCTTGTCAAAAGACTCAAGGAAGAGGGATATACTGTTCTGAGTGTAGAGCAGACTGTCAATTCAGTCATGCTGGACAAGTTCAAGCCCGAAACCGGCCGGAAATACGCATTGGTCTTCGGCAATGAAGTGGATGGAGTTCAGCAGGAAGTCGTGGATGCCTCGGACGGCGTACTTGAAATCCCGCAGTACGGAACCAAACATTCACTGAACATCTCCGTAAGCGCCGGTATCGTGCTCTGGCACATTGCTAGCGCCCTCCATTCAGAGGCCTGAGCGTAACGACGAACTCATACTCATCCGGATGGACCCTATACTCCTCCAGCGGCCACTGGCCCCATGAGTTAACGCCGCCGACACCCATTTCCTTAAGGTCGAAATTCACATAAGTCGTTCCGAGAGAACGGGCATCGTTATGGGCAAGCTTCAGCAATTCAAGTGAATGTGTGGCAGTACCATGCTGTCCGTTGGTCGGATTAGGACGCGGCCGAGGATCTTCCAGAGCCGAATCCATATCGCGCTGGCTGAACGGAAGGGCAGAACCGCTGAAGAGGACGTCTGAAGAAATCTCAATACCTGTTCCGGCATTGTCAATGACTCTCATCCATCTCAAATCAGACTTGGTACCGGACTCCTGAGTCCTGACGTATCCATACCAATACTGGTCCTGAACTCTCTGCACATAACGTCCGACACGGGCTGCAGACTTCCTGTCACAGTAGTTATCCCAAGGTCCGCGTCCATAGAAATCCAAAGTCGAGAACTCGCCAGGCATGGCCAGCTTCATTCCGAAGCGGAACATATCAGGAGCCTTCTTCAGCTCACCTGCATCATGCATCTTCTCCACAACCTTGACAGCTCCGTCGGCATAGATATAGTATGTCATTGTCACTGAATAGATTTTGCCGCAAGGCTCATACTCGGCAACAACTTTGTGACAACCATCAGCAGCCTCAACCTTCACAGAAGCCAACTTGAAATCAGGATATCTCCACATTCCGAACTTCTGGTACAGACCGGCTCCGAGGTCATTCTCTACCGGAGCACGACCGAATGAAGGCATGAGAGGTTCCTTGAGAATCTGCTTTCTATCAATGCTATAGTGCGTCAGCGCACCTGTCTGCTTGTCAATTTCAGCCGTCCAGGCCGCAAGTCTTCCGCCAGGAATGTCACCATCGCAGACGAAACTGCCGGAGAAGACATATGAACCGGAATTTTCAATGAGAGAAGGCATGCTGCTGTCAGAAACCGCGCATGAACCTGCAGCAAAGGCAGCGGCCGGAGCCTCATAAATCGGAATCTGGTCATAAGCGACCTCGTAGCCTGCAGGAAGAAGACCATCCTGACGTTTGAGTACCCAGCTGACATTCAAATAGATATCCATATCAGAACCCTCACCGGCATTGACCTTTACACAAGACGGATCTGAAGAAATGGTCTTTGCGGCAGCAGAAAGGATATCACGCCTGGTAGCGCCGATACCCACAGAAACAGTTTCACCAGGAGCGACATTGACATTCTCCACGACACCGGTAAGAGCAGCCACACCGCCCGCCTCGACAGTCCAAACCATTCTGTATCTTGAAAGGTCAATGAAGAAATTCTCGTTATAGACGAGCACTCTGTACTCGCTGGAGTCATCAGCCAATTTGTCCTTGAGAACAGCGTCAGGGTCAGCGGATGTCAGAATAGAACGGTGCTGGTAGCGGATTTCATAAGCCTGCGGATGCGGAGACCTGTCGGCAGCCACGAATCCGTTGCAGTTGAAAGAACCGTCTGAAGCGTCATAGTCATTGGCATCTCCACCATATATATAAATATGGTCAGTTCCGTATTTCTCCGGATCTACTGATTTGCAGACAGCCTGGTCCACGAAATCCCAGATGAAGCCTCCCTGATACTGAGGATATTTGCGGATGAGGTCCCAATACTCCTTGAAGTTACCGTTCGAGTTGCCCATCGCATGAGAATACTCGCACTGGATGAGAGGCTTGGACGGATTGGACTTCAGATACTTCTCACAATCGGCAGGTTTCATATACATCGGACAGAAGATGTCTGTATGGTCAGCATGGACAGCTCTCTCATACTGGACAGGACGTGTTGAGTCATAAGACTTTATCCAATCGTAAACCTTCTCGAAATTCTTTCCGTCACCAGCCTCATTTCCCATACTCCAGATGATGACTGATGGATGGTTGAAATCACGGTGCACCATGCGGCGGTTCCTGGCGAGATGTGCTGCGAAGTAATCATCCCTATGGGCCAATGATTCTTTGCCATAGCCCATTCCGTGAGATTCGATATTCGCCTCATCCACGACATAGATTCCGTATTCGTCGCACAGAGAGTACCAGCGCGGGTCATTCGGATAATGGGATGTTCTCACGGCATTGACATTCAGTTCTTTCATTATGCGGATGTCACGGATCATCTCCTCCTCGGTGATGATATAGCCTCCATGAGCTGTCATCTCGTGTCTGTCTGTACCCTTGATGAGAATCGGCTTGCCATTGACGAGAAGCTGACCTCCGCGCATCTCGACAGTCCTGAATCCGAAACGGACTGATGTACTCTCGACCACGCCCTTCTTGTCCATCGCATTGACTTTCAATGTATAGAGAGTCGGAGTCTCGGCAGACCAGAGTTCAGGAGACGAAACCGACATCTTGCTTTCATTGAGAAGATTGCCGTCAGCGTCTTTTGCAGCGCCGGAAGCCACAGGTGCTGACATCTCTGCCACCTTGTTGCCCGTCTGGTCAAGGACCTCATAACGGAGTTCTGTAATTCCCTTGGTGACAGTTGTTTTCACACTCATCTGACCCTCGGCGGAAGCAATGACATTGACATCCTCAATGCGCTTCTTCTCTCTGGTATAGACATAGATATCACGTGCTATACCCGAAAATCTCCAGAAATCCTGATCCTCAAGATAGGTTCCGTCGCACCAGCGGAAAATCTCGAGCGCAATGCTGTTCTTTCCTGTGCGGACGTAAGGGGTAAGGTCGAAACGTGCCTCCAGTTTGCTGTCCTCGCTGTATCCGACTTCCTTTCCGTTTACCCAGACATGGACATTGGAAGTAACCGAACCGATGCAGAGACAAATCTGATTTCCGTTCCATGATGCCGGAATCTCGAAATCACGACGGTACTGGCCCACATAATTCTTGTCCTCAGGGACATAAGGAGGATTGTTCTCGAAATGACCTCTCCAGGCATAACCCACATTGACATAAAGCGGATCGCCATATCCGTTAAGTTCCCAGAGGCCAGGAACAGGAATCTCGCCCCACGCTGAGTCGTCATATCCTACAGCCTCGAATCCGATGGCACGGGCAGAAGGGTTCTCACAGAAATTAAACTTCCAGACACCCTCCAGTGACATTGACTTCTGCTGGTCTGTCACGAATGTTGCCCGCATCGGCATCCTGCCGACCTCAAAAATGCCGGGATCCTGCCACAACGCCTTGTCCGAGATAGAACCTCCGAAAACTGCAGCTGCAGACATGAGGATGCCTGAAGATACAGTTAAAAATCTAAATAAGTGCATAGAAACTGTTTTGAAATGAATCAAAAATTTTGTTATGGATCTTATAAATAATTAATTATCAGTTGGTTAATTGAATATATTTTCGTAACTCATATAATTATAAGACAGTTAAGTTATGAAGATGTATTCAACCAACCTCACTGATAATCAGTAGCAAGTTATAGAAAAAATCATAAACGCGCAAGTGGAAGTTCGAGAGTGCAATCGAGGACATAATGGATACCCTCCATTCCCTCGCCCGCAAGGCCGCCGGACGCGATGAGAGCCCCTGCCTGAGGATCATCGACTCCCGGAGCGTCAAGACCTCGCACCACGCCGACCCGTCCCGCTTTCTTGCGTTCAGAGATGATGTTGTCTATTTGTTGTATTTGACCGACAGATGGGCTATGCGGTTGGTTGCGCCAGCCGGAAACGATGCCACTGTCTCTCCAGAAACATTAACATACGAATTCAGACGGAGACGGATCTGGATGTTGTTCTGATTGTTCAGCTCGGTAGGCAGCTTGAAGTCATATACCTTGTGCCCAGGCATGTGGTCAGCACGCGTGACAGAAGATGTACACTGTCCCATGACCTGATACTCGCCATCAGGGACAGCAGTCCAGGTAGTTCCGTCCAGAGACCACTCCACGATGAAGAATGCCGGGCCGGTACTTGTAAGCGAGTTGCTTGCGAACTGAAGGGACAAGGTGCCGTTTATTCCGGCAGTGGAGACATTGCTGATGAGCCAATAGGTACCGGAATCCCATATGGAGCTGCTGACCGCACAGTTCTTAAAAGTATTTGCAGTCTTCGCGGCATCGGTGAACTGGTCACCGCGATATTCTTCGACAAAGTAGATTTCACTCTTCTTGTATGCACTGTAGAATCCTGTGGAATTGCTCTTGAAGAACACGGCATTCTTCTGCCCCGCAGACGGCGCGATTGACTTCTGCCCATCAGTGAATCCGGCAGGCTTCGTGAAATCCCACTCAACAAGGACATCAGTAAATCCGTCACTTCTGTTCTTAGCCATGGCAATGTCAGTCTCCTCGACATGCCTGATCTGGAACCGTCCAATATTCCCCATGTTGGAGTTCTTCTCGCTCACCACGATTCCTGTTAATGAGCCTGCCCCCTGAGGAACGGAGCTGGACCTGTAAGGAACAGCGAAGTTGGTCAGCATATAGACATGATTGCCATTGATATCACGAACACTCGCAGGATAGTTCTGGACGAAATCCCCTTCCTTGAATTTACTCAAGCCCGGGCCGGCAACGTACCACTCATTATAGTTCACATATCCACCGAAAGGAATGGAGAATTCCACATCCTGAAGTTTCACTAGCCTGTACAGCATAGATTCAGAAAGATCAGAGATATGAACCGAAAGCGGCTCAACAGGGACACCGGCTGACTTCTTCATTATATGCTGAAAGCCGACACCGCTGAAAAGGAGATACTTGGCATCACCGTCATTCATCTCTTGCAGGTCCGTTCCCAAAAGCCACAATGTGATGTCATCACCTGCCTTTAGCCCGAGATCCACAGAGGACTTGAACACAATCACTTGGCCTTCTGCATTCTGGATGGTGTAGTACCCGGCACTGAAGTTAGGGTTCTTGCCATCAAGCACAACGGTTCCCTTAACATATACACTCTCCATCACCTGACCTACAGAAAGCGAAATCACATGAGAGAAATCGGTCTCCACCGCAAGAGATGGATCCATATTGAGGCTCTGGATTACCTTAAGAGCGATCTTCGCCTCACGGTCGAACTTATCTTTTCCGGAAGCTGTGATGACCGCAGTCCTGTTCTTCGAAGTAGGGTTCTGGGCGACCTTGAAAGTCAGCTCGCCGCCATCAGCCTTGACACCAGAAATCCAAGGCTGGGTGCCTTCCTCGTACTCCACTGACACGGTAACGCCATCTTCGAGGTTAGTTGTGATAGGTACTGAATGTTCAGCGTCGTCAGAACTTACAGGAAGCTCGGCAACGCCCAGAGAGATATAAGGCTCCTCGGGCATCTGTGTCAGTGTCAGCACAGCTTCAGCATCGCCGTCGCATGTACGTCCGGTGATATACACAGTACGCGGCTTATCCTTATAGGGATTCGCAAGGACTGAAGCGATGACACTTGCACCCTGCGCTCCTTTAGTAATATTAAGTGTAATCCATTCGCATGATGGCTCCAGAGTCCAGGTAGTGTTGGAACGGACAATGAATGTCACTGTCCCCGCTGACGACACCGCAGAAATCTCCGGAGTATCGAATGATATCATGCCCTGCTCGCTCTTGCTGCATGAAGCCAGACCGATGGACAGCACGGACAGCAGCGCCAATATTTGCAAATAAATGTGTTTCATAATGTTCATCATGTTTATTATCTATGCAGCGACCATTGTATGACTATAGGGTTGTGGTCGGAAGCGAATTTTCCGTCATAACTCTTGCAGAGGAGACTCCAAGTATATACCTTCGTTCCACGGCTCACGAATATATGGTCAATGCGTGAGCTGGAAGAAGTGGCTGTGGCCTGGCTATAGCCGTTATAGGAACGGACTCCGTCCCCTGAACGGTACTGCGCCTTGCTGTAGCTGTCCATCAGGTCAGACATGATTATTATCTGGTACGGAGCAGAGGTCTGATCAGTATTATAGTCCCCAGTGCAGAATGAAGGGTAATCAGCTGCAATTTCCTTGACCTTGGAGACCAGAAGCTTGGCGCTCTCCAGACGGGCTGTCTCACCTTTATGGTCGAAATGTGAATTGAAATGGAAGAAAATCTTTCCATTTCTGTTATCCTTGAATTTCACCCAGTTGCACATTCTCACAGAATAGGAGTCCCATCCCTTGGAATTGACAACGTCAGGGGTTTCGGAGTACCAGAACATACCGTTGTCCAACACAGTGAAACGGTCTTTCCTGTAGAATATCGGGTTATAGTGGACACGCTCCTTCTCCGACTCGCCGGATATGCTCGCGCCTATCCACCCGTATTCAGGAAACCATGAGACAATGTCATCGATCTGGGACTTGTATGGCTCCTGCACACCAAAGATGTCGAAGTCGCAGTCTTTCAGCATCTTCTGCATCAGGTCCTTTCTGTTGTCCCATTTTCCAGCCTCCACGGATTGATTATCATACTGGATGTTGTACGTAGCCACCTTTATCAGCTCCGTCCATCCGGCGTTCTCGTCATCGTTGTCCGAGCAGGAGACAGCCGCAGCCATCGCGAGCGTCAGCGCCGCCGGAACACATATCTTGTTAAACAGTTTCATAATAATGTCTCGTTTATATTACTGGTTCTTGTTTCTGAACGGGAAAGGATCCGGATTAAAGAGAGGGTCTGTTCCGGAAATAAGCCACATTCTGGAATTCCTGTCATCACCCTCGTCAAGACGCTTTATGGCCTCGGTCACGTTGCTGTTATTGTTATCGATTTCCGCCTGAGGATAGCAATACCTCAGAGGAAGATAGCCATCGTTATAGAGATTGTCAATGTTCCTCTCCAGGAATTCCGAATAATCAGGATACCCGGTTCTCCTCAGCTCGAAATAAGGCTCCAAAGCTCCCTGCATGAAGAAATTAAGATACTTCTCCGTAATAATCTTCCCAAGCATCTGCGTAGGTGTGCCGACAAGCTTGACATCCGCATTTTCCTGATAAGCCTTTATGGCCGCAGAGCCGATGCCCTGGAACTCGCATGCTGCTGTGATACCGGCATTGTAGTAGGTCTGCGCATCGCCTGAAATCCATCCTCTGAGAGCAGCCTCGGCAAGAATGAACTCCAGCTCAGGGTAGCTGATATTCATGGCTGACGGTCCCTTAGGCTCCTGATACCACTTCCCCTTGAGTCTGGACTGGCTGCCGTTATTCATTTCCACGCTGTTGTTGTAGCTTTTGGCTCCAGGGTTAGGAATGACACCGTTATAGTTGGCGAAATCATTGACATCGATGGAGGAATTACCCTCGTATTTCATCATGACCTCGGCAATCTGCATAAGCCTTGTATCCTTCCTCTTCTTCATAAGCTCCACGACATATCTGGATATACGGTATGAAGACACGAAGTTGTTGTTATTGTAGTAGGCATAGTTGCTTGTATTGTCGTCCTCGTCACGTATCGCACTGTCGGACAACTTCTCCATCAGAGGGTTGCCGTCGGGGTCATTGACGATTTCAGCAAACATGTCCTTCGGGGTTCGGCCATGGATCGAATCCACAGACGTGCAGTTTATAAGGACGCGCAGACGCAGGGTGTTGATAAGCTTGCGCCAGCTGTGTATGTTCCCGCCATAGATGATGTCACCGTCAACGGAGGTGGCATCATACTGTGCGAGCTTCTCGTTAGCCTCTGCAAGCTCGTTCAGGATGCCGGCAATGATATCCTCCTGCTTGTCATAGGAAGGGTAGTAGTTCGGACTGCCCTGTCGCCCTGTTCCCGCCTCCGTATAAGGGACATCACCGAACAGGCGCGTGACAGTGAACATCCACCATGCCCTGAAGAACGAAGCAAGATAGTAGTATCTCTCATCTCCCACACGTTCAGCCTCTTTCCTCATGTCGTAGCACCAGGCAATACGCTGGTATTCACCGGAGAAGTTGCGGCGCAGGAAGTTGAAATGTCCGCCTCCGCCGCGATAGTCGAACATCCATACGAGACGGTATGGCTCAATGCCGTAGTACTCGATACCGAACGTATTGATGTCCAGTGTTGTCAATATGTTTTTAGGATGAACCTGTGTAGGCCTGTTCACATCCTTGCTGACCTCCGAGAGAGTATAGTCGCAGGATGATGCCATCATGGTCATCAGTCCAATCAGTGCGAATCCCAGGATTCCGCCTTTTATATTTTTCATAACCAAATGTCTTTTTAGATTACAACGAGACAGAGAGATTGAAGCCGACCATCCTTTCTGTCGGGTAGGAGAAGGTCTTGAACGCCGCATCCGGATCCTCGTTGTCCAGCTTCTTCCAGATAAAGAGGTTATTCCCGATAAGTGACAGCTCCAGTCCTTTCACCACCTTGTTTTTCTTTATCAATGAAGAGAAATCATACGAGATCGAAAGATTCCTCAATTTGATGAAATCAGCCTTGTACAGGTTATATCCAAGAGTGTAAGGTCCGTTCAGCTTTCCAAGATAGCCTATCCAACTCTTGAAATAGACAGGAGTTGAAGACGGGGCGAATGTCCTGGTGTCAGAGACCACATTCCCATGGTCATCATAAGTGACTTCTCCTCCAGTCACGATAACAGCATTGGATGGGATGAATGACGGTTTCTGTGTCCAGTCAAGTTCCCTCTCCGGAACAGCTGTCTTCTTGTGAGTTCCCGCCTCTATCATTCTGGAGTTCAGGTCTGAACGGATAACGCCGCCCACACGTCCCGAGATGTCGAAAGACATTGTCCACTTGCGCCAGCGGAGGCTTGACGAAATACCGAACTCCCAGTCCGGGCCGGAATATCCGATTATTCTCTTGTAAGGATCCTCAATCGGACGTCCGTTGTTCTCGTACACGATGAAGTTGCCTTCCGGGTCACGCTGCCATACCTGGGCATAGATGGCATCCGCCCTGTCACCCACCTTGAGATTATTGTAGGTGTATGCCCCGTTATAGATCCTGTCAAGATACTTTCTCGTCAATGACCAGTTCATGTCCATTTTCCATTCCCAGTCACGGGTGCGAACAGGGACAGTGCCGAGAATGACTTCATAGCCCTTTCTCCTGTAGTCATTGCCGTTCGTAAGCAACTTGCTGTATCCGCTGGACTGGTTGATGTCCACCTGCTGGATTTGGCCTTCATCCTTTGTCCGGTAATAGCTGAAATCCAGACGCAGCCTGTTATCGAAGAAGCGGATATCGGTGCCGATCTCCAGAGAATTAGTGAAGTAAGGCTTGATTCCCTTGTCTATCACAAGTGTAGGAGGTGTCATGGAAGCATTGTTGCCCCAATATTTATTGAACGAGTATGAATTTTCGAGCAGATATACTGAACTCTGATCAAAACCGACCTTTGCCCATGAGCCTCTGACCTTCCAGAAGGAGATTGCCTTCGGGAGATTTATCAGTGAAGTCATCACACCACTGAGGCTGACAGACGGATAGAAGAAAGAGTTGTTATCCGGATTCAATGTTGATGACCAGTCGTTTCTTCCGGTGAATGTCAGGAAAATGGCATTCAGAGCGCCGAATGTAGCTGTTCCAAAGACACCTTCCATACGCCGTCTCTGTATGGTGGTAGTAACCTTCGGCGAGTTCGTGGAATTGGTGACATTATAGAGGTCCGGCTGGAGAAGTCCGCCATCGGTGCTAGCCCACTGATAGTTACGCATTGAATCGTACACGGAGGCTCCGACCATGGCATCCACATCGAACCATCCGAATTTCTTCTTGTACGAGAGCATGGCATCTATGTTCACATCCACGTTCCTGTCGCTTGATACCGAATAGCATCCGTTATCATTGCCTACCCATGCATAAGGTTTGCATTCCTCCTGATTCTGATGCTTGGAGTCAGTCGCAACCTTCACCATGAAGTTAAGTCCGTCAATGATATCGTAATCAAGCGATGCGGATGCGATAAGCTCCGGCTCACTGTATGGGCGGGTGAATTCATACGCCACAAACCATGGGTTGTTGAACCAAGTATGATTCCAGTTTCTCTGGGCATAGCCGACCTGTCCCTCCTCCCAGTAGTCTTTCAGGTCGAGAATATCATTGTTGGTACCCATATACACGAGAATGTTGTAATAAGGGTGTTGGTTTCCGTAGCCTGACCAAGGGCGGTTCTTCGAGTAGGTATAGCTGTATATCATGTTCATGTTGATATGCAGCTTCTTTGTTATGTCATAGTTCGCGGCTGCCGTGATACCGAATTTCTTGAGATTGGTATTAGGAGTCTGTCCACGTCTGTACATCTGGTTAAGACTGACACGGAAGGAACCGCCGTTGAACTTCTTTGCCACGCTGACATTATTGTCAGTGACAAGACCTTCCTGAAGGAAGTTCTTGAAGTTGTTCTTGTGGGAGACGAAAGGCAACGGGATACGCTCGCCCGTCTCAGGGTCTATAGGGCTGTTGTACTGGACAGTCTCCCAAATTCCGCTGGGCGACAGCGGATCCTTCTGATCCAGCTTCGGGCCCCAGGTCCATAGACCGTCATACAGTCCGCCGCCTTTTCCGTCCTTGTACGCATAGCGTCCGTACTCACCTGTACCATAAATCGTCTGCTGATCAGGCAGGGTAAGATAGCCGGCCGTGAACATCGTGGATGAATTCACATTGATGTCCACATCCTTATTGTCGGCAGTTCCGGACTTTGTGGTTATTAGAATCGCTCCGTTGGCGCCTCTGGCGCCGTAGAGGACAGCCGCCTGAGGTCCCTTCAGGACGGTGATGCTCTCGATATCATCGTTGGATATGCCCCTATAGTACTTGACTGGAGTTCCGTTCACCACATATATAGGCGACTCGCCGCGAAGATGCACAGCAGGATCCTCGAGAATTGCCGCTCTGGTGTTCAGAGTAAGACCTGCGATCTTTCCATTCAGCATGTTGAGAGGGTTGTCCGTCTTCACCTTGGAGAAGGCCTCCGCATTGACCTGCTGGATAGAGTATCCGAGGCTTTTTTCGGACTTGCGGATACCGAGCGCTGTCACGACTGCCTCGTCAAGCTGTACATCTTCTGCATTCAAAGTCATGTTGATGACATCCGAAGTGCCGACCACAGCTGTGCAGTCCTTATAGCCTATGCAACTGTAAATCAGGACTACCCCTTTCGTCGTTTGAAGCGAGTAGTTTCCGTCAATGTCAGTCACGGTACCGTTCTTGCCGTCCCGTTCCAGCACTCCCACTCCCGGAACAGGCTGCCCGTCAGAGTCAATTACTTTTCCGCGGATCGTGACCTCACGTCTCGAACCGGAAGTCTGCTGCCTGGATACGGAGACAATGATGTTCTTGCCCTTTATCTGCCATGCGAGTTCCGTACCTTTGAGAACAGAGGCCATCACCTCCTCGACGGTAGCATTGTCGATGGAGACAGACACCTTTATGCCGGCGACATCCTTGTCCTGATAGTTGAACAGATAGATGCTGCTTTTCTCGATCGTCCTGAAGACCGAGGTCAGCGGTTCATGCCCATTTGTATGGACAGAGATCTTCTGCACCTGGCCGGCGGCTATGATTTCCGCCTGAGTGACGAATAACAATGACAATACCGAGGCGAGGAATACCATCAACCTGAAACGGACATTGTCCAAAGACGGGGGAACAGACACTCCCGTCTTTCCTTTTGTAACCAATTTTTGTTTCATCCGGTTATTATTTATGTAGATTATAGATTTCTCTTGAAGACTGTGGCTCAGAAGCACTCTGCATTACTGCGGTAAATCACATAGCCGTTGCCGCTGCGCTCCCACACGAAGCCGGCCTGGACCTGCAGGACAGACAACATCTGTTCAAAAGGCACGGAAGCCTCCAAAGTTCCGGAAACGGGTCCCTCCCCGGAGAAAACATCGCCTCGGAACAAGACCGTGACTCCTTTCTCATCAGCGAGCCGCTGTATAAGGTCTCGGATGTCGGCAGATTTATAACGGATAAGATTTTCCGTCCACGCTGTAGTGGAGTCCGTGTCGAATGCCGATATTTCCACCTCGTCACGACCCACATCATAGCGAGCCATACGCCCGGGAAAGAGCCTTGTTTTCTGAGACGGCGTGCTGAACAACACGGAACCCCTTACGAGTGACGTAGAGACAAACCCCTCGTCAGCCTTGTTCACAGCATTGAACTCCGTACCTAGGACAGTGACATCCACCTCTCCCATTTTCAAGTTGAATCTCTTCGCCGGGTCGTGGACGACATCAAAATATGCCTCCCCGTCCAATTCCACGTTTCTGGAGCGGCGGTCATATCCGTTCGCAACTCTCAATGTGCTGTTTTTGTTCAGTTTGACACGCGTACCGTCAGACAGGACGAAAGACGAGATGCTGTCCCCTGTCACATAAGCGGTGATGTGGCCGCTACGGCCGGACATCATCATTCCTGCCGAAATGCCGATTACAAGAGCTGCGGCGAGGCCTGCCGCATAACCCACCGCGCGGCTGAAGCGAAGACGGTTGCTGGAAAGTTTCTTTTCCAGCAGGACATAACCGCGCGAGGTGTCGGCGGCCGAAGTCACTTCTGCATTCCAATATGCAGATACCTTCCGGAATAATTCTCTATTCTCCGGGCTCTCGGCCAGCCATGCCTCCACGGCCTTCATCTCCGCGGCATCAGCTTCGCCGGCGAGATAGTCGGCGACAAGTGTCTCTATGTCTTTTCTGTTTTCCATCATAGTTATTTTGAATGACCGAGAACGCTGAAAATCTTCTTCATCGCTATCCGGATATGGGATTCCAGTGTCTTCACAGATATATCCATAAGTTCGGCGGCATCCTTGTATTTCATCTTGTCCTCCCTGACAAGCTTGAACGCCATCCGGCATTTAGGAGGCAGTGTCTCGATGGCCGAGTTGAGTTCACGCACGGTCTCATCAGATATGCAGTCGTCTTCCTGACTGGTTTCCGTACCGGCGAACAGCTCGAGCATATCGTCATTGCAAAAGGTCATCCTGGATTTATCCTTCCTTATATAGTCCACGGCCTTGAATTTTGCGATCCTGTACACATACCCCCGGAAATTGCTGATCTGCTGAAGAGAGCGTCTGTTGTTCCACAATGCCATAAAGACATCCGAGACAATCTCGTCCACGGCTCCTCTGTCGCGTATATACAGCCCGACATAACGATACACCAGCCCGCCATACAGTTCATACAACTGCCTGAACGAGTACTGCGAATTCTCCAAAGAAATCGACATCAATATGTCGCGCATCATAGTGTCCACTTGTTACTCTCCTGTCATATAGTCGCAACAACTGACAAAAACCCTTAGAGCTGTTTTGAAAAAAATAAAAAAAGTTGCTATAAGTAATCCTTAAAAGCAACTTCATAGTTATTTGTTGGTTTGTTGTTAATTTTCCAGTGTCACTAACTCCACGGTCCCGTCCATTGTCGAGGCGAGGATGCTTATGCGGCCACGTTTCTCAATGATTTTCAAAGGATTGACCAATGCCAATGAAACTTTGTGCGCCCATTTGAAAGAGCCGTCGGCCGCGTCCAGCGCGACAATGTTTCCCTTGTCGGAAGGAATGAGAAGAAGCCCGCCGGCCACTGTCAATGCAGATGTTCCGATATCATATCCGAGGCTGTCCCTGACTGTCCAGATCTTTTCAGAAGAGTCAAGTTCCTTTCCCTGGGCCGGAGCCGGCACATCGGAAGCAAACGCATAGGCGCTTCCGAACATGACCTTGGAATAAACTGTCTTTCCGTCAGGGCTGATACCGATGGCATCACGTCCCCCGTCCACACGGAACAGTTCATTTCCTGTCCTGGCATCTATGGCATAGACCTTTCTGTCCGGTACTGCCACGAATATTCTGCCTGAACCATATACAGGGACACAATGTGCGGGGGAATACATCCTCGAACTCTTCTTTACAGTCCACACCCACTGTTCCCTGCCGGTCTTCGGATCAAGCGAATAGAGTTTGCGTCCCCATGTCCCGAACACTACCCTGTCCTTGTCACCATAAGGCGTAGATATCGCATGTCCTTCGACTCCGTCATAAGTCCAGATGGCACGTCCGTCTTTCAGGTCCAATGCACGGAATGCATTGTCAGAACCTCCGATATAGACAACTCCGTCCATGACAAGAGGTGAAGCCAATACTGACTTGGCCGTCTTATACTGCCACTTGACATCACCGTTGGAAGTCTTTACGGCATATACATTTCCGTCCGTACATCCGAAAACAAGAGTATTGCCGGACACGGCAGGAGTAGAATATATCTTTCCTCCGAACTTCTTGGACCACAGCTCTTTACCGTCTTTCAGGGAGATACATTTCATCTCGCCTGAGGCCAGAGGGAAATATGCCTTGCCGCCACTTACGGCAAAACCTGCCGCGATGTTGGCCTCAAACGTCTTTTTCCACTCCTCCTTCACCTGAGGATAACGGCTGTTGACATCGTATCGCATCCACGGATAGTCGTCAGGAAGTCCGTCCGCATCATAGTGGACAGTGTCAGCCGGTGCAGACAAAGGGAATTCATATACATACCACGGGGCAAACTCCACCGCAGTATCTCCATAAATCCTTCTTTCAGAGAATGTTATACGTGTCGGAGTAATTCTCACGATATTATATCCGGGACGCTTGCCCGCCGAAAGCGTAGAACGGCAGAGAACCGCAGGAATACCCTGATAATTCTTGTCAATGTTCTGATGCCAGTGTCCTCCTATCTGAAATCTGACACCGACCTTCTTCAGTTGTCTCGTGACATCAAAGTAATTCAGCACCGAGGAGTCCATCGGATAGTGGTTTATAAAGATGGCCTTCCCGTCATTATCCAGTGACTTGAGCCACTCCATCGTCTCACGGGGAACGAGTCCCGGAGCCATCCTCATGTCAGGGCCGCTGTTGCAGCCCAGAAAACGCCACCCCTTCACCTTAAAATCAAAATGCTCATATCCGAAGACTTTCAGGAAGGTATTGCATCCGCTCTCGGACCAGTTCGCATCATGATTGCCCTGAACCACATAATATGGGAATTTCAAGGTATCCATCATGCTCTTGGCCAGTGCGATTTCCATGTCGGTTCCGAAATCGGTAATGTCACCTCCGAAAAGGACGAAATCAAGGGAGTCATTCCTGTTCACATCCTTCAGACAGGCTGCGAGGTCTTCTATCGCACCAGTATTCTCAGCGAGATGAGTATCAGTCAAAAAAGCGAACCGCAACGTACTGTCAGCAGGTTCCCCCGCATACGCAAATGCCCGCGTCATGCACAAAAGCATAACAGCGGACACTATAAGGAGTAGGTTTTTCTTCATCATATCATTTGAATGTCGTTATCTTTTATCCATCCCTGACGCCCATCGGAGAGGGAAATGTTCTTCCACTGCCCTACCGAGTCAAGTATCTGAACCTTAGTTCCTTCATGGAGAATGAACAAATCCTTCGAGGACTCCGAAGAAGGTGAACTCTTCACTGAAGAAACCGGAATCATGACCACGGCATAATCGGTCTTAAGGCAGGAATTCCGCTGCCACAATGCCAAACTGTAGGTGCCGAGGCTCAGCAGCAGCGCCACAATCGCCCCATAAAATCCGCACCTGCGGAAAGCCGTCGTCCCGTCCAAAAGGAACAGAAGCACCAGGGTCAATGTCAATGCAAGCAGTGCAATCGACAGCCATGCCCAGGAATCAGGACTCATCAGGTAACTGAGTTTTCTGGCCCAGCTTTTCAATACGAATTCCGGAACCGCGTCGATTTTGTCCTGAATCATACTGTTTGTAAACTCAAGGTTGTACCTCGCATCTGAATTTGAAGGATTAATCTTGAGAGTTCTCTCGAAATAAAGGATGGCATGGGCATAATCGCCTGACTTGTAATATGCATTTCCTAAATTATAGTACAGCTCAGAAGATACAACTCCAACACTTTCAAGTTCTTTCCAGAACTCCACGCTTTCGTTCCAATTGCCTGAAGTATAAGCCTCTACTCCCTTGGTCCACAAAGAATCAAGAGAAGAAGTATCAGCAGCTTCCGAAACGGAAGGAATCGCAAGGAGCACCGCTATCACAAGAGCGGCAGTCGCTGATGAAGCGCCCTTTTTGCTGTTTTTCATAATGGAATCAATGGATGATATCACTTTTACAGCTTCATTATAATGAGTATTCATGGCCTCATTTCCTCCATCCGGAGAATACCTGGCGAACTCACACGAATCGAGAAGAGACGCAAACTCATCTGCAAGTTCCTGAGGCACATTACTTTCCAGAAGTCTGGCCACGATGTTTTCCTTATTCAGATTCTCGGCACCGATATTGAGTTTGTCTGAGATGAAACCGAGAAGTGCCTTATGAAGTTCCTCGTAGAATGCAGAATACAGATTCTTCTTCAGGAAATCACCGGCTATCTTAAGACGGGCCAATGCCATCTTGGTCGCCTTCCTGTTTCTGGTTCCGGCCACATCAGCCTTCCTGGCCTCCATTCCACGCATCACAACCCAGACAACAACTGCTGCGGCAATCAGAAGTATCACACAAATCCAATATCCGAGAGACTGGACGAAGAAATGAGTCTTGAATTCGTAAGAAGGTACCCTTGTCCTTATGAAACGTATGTCCTCTCCAAGATTCCTGACACCTTTCCTGTCCGGCATGACAACTCCGGAAGAAACGGTCTGACTTGCAGCAGAGCCCTTCTCTACATTGAAAGTAATAGGTTCAGTGCTGACAGTCACATACTTGCCGGCATTGACATCATAATATGAATAGTGTACCGGTCCTATCGTGAACTCACCATGACTTCTCGGAATGAACGGATATTCGAAAGTCTTGCTTCCTGATGTTCCGCCGCTGCTCTTGTCGGTATTTTCCGAAATCTTGGTGTCATAGACTTCCATATCTGCCGGAAAATCGATCTTCGGTGCCTCCAGAAGCGATACATTGCCACGTCCTGAAACAGTCACGATAAGAGATGTCGCCTCATGGGTCTTGAGTCCGTCCTTGCTCAGACGCGCTGAAATTCGGAAATTGCCTACGCCGCCTCCGAAATCAGCAGGCGCTCCGGCAGGCAATGACTTGACATGGACATGGACAGCCGGCGTGGTAATTCTCTTACGCACAGTAGCATAGTCATTGTCGAAGAAGCTGTCGAAAATACTTCCGGTAGAACGGGGCGCCGTCCTGACATTGACAAGACAGACAAGCTCCGCAGGATCTATGGTCAATGTTCCTGCCTGCTGCGGTATGAGGACATAGCGACGAATCAGAGCCGCATTGTAAATATGACCGCCCACATCTTCACGATGAAATTCAATGTTATTCGGCGATGCAGTCTCCTGACTCCAGAAACCATTGAAAGTCGGGAACTTGGCTCCTTCAAAACCGGCTATATCCACACTCTGGTAGAGTTTCAGTTCCGCAGTTATCGGTTCTCCGACGACTGCAGAGGTCTTGCTGAGAGTAAACTTCAGGAAGAGGTCTCCGGACGAGACTGACGTTTTGGAGCCTACCGAACCGGTGGACGCACCTCCGGACTGCTGCGAAGAGGACGATGACGAGCCGTTGGCAAGAACCTCGATAGCCACAGGGGAAGATGTAACGACATTTCCACGTATCTTAGCTGATGCTGCAGGAAGCTCGAACTTTCCGGTCTTCTTAGGCGTAATGATGTAAGTATAAGTATATTGCGAAGTCTTGGACCTCTTTCCGTTCACTATACTTATGCTCGTAGATGAACCGGTCTGCGGTCCCCAGACAAGATTGAAATCATCCCCCGGAGCCCAGTTGAAGCCGCTGGGTTTGTCTTCCCCGTCAATGATAAAAGTGACGTTGAACTGCTCGTCCGCGCCCACAATGCCAGGTGCATCCACCTTGATGTGGCTCTGTGCAATCGCAGATATGCAGGCCAATGCCAGCACACATACCAAAACTGCTTTTCTAATCAATGCTCTCATAATCCTACCAGTTCTTTTCTTTCTGTCTTGACTTCAATGCGTCAGCCTTTTCTTTATTGACTTTATCCTGAGTTTCTTTCTCTTTGGCCTGGATAGCCCTCAACATCTGCTGAGCCTGCTGAGGAGAAATCTTCCCTTCCTGGCCCTGCGGAGGCTGCTGGTTTCCATTCCCCTGACCGTTATTCTGATTCTGATTTTGGTTCTGGTCCTGATCCTTGTTCTGACCATCCTTATTCTGGTCATTATTCTGATCTTTGTTCTGATCCTGACCATTCTGATTCTGGTCCTGATTCTGATTATTCTGGTCCTGATTGTTCTGACCATCCCCGTTGCCGCCGCCATTCTTCTGCTGGTTTTCCAGCATCTTCTTTGCATAGATGTAGTTCTCTTTCGCATCCATATCGGAAGGATTCTTCAGGAGAGCCTCCTTGAAAGCATTGACAGCCCCCTGCCAGTCTTTCTTGGCGATCGCGATATCTCCGGTATTGTACCAGTAATCAGCAGCATTGGCACTTGCAGAAGCATTGTCCCCGATCTTCTTCATCAGTTTCTCCGCTTCCTCATAATTTTCCTGACGGTACAAGGTGTTGGCCAGATTGTAGTTGGCCGCCACGGATGTAGAATCCTTTACAAGAGCCTTCCTGTAGGAAATGTCCGCTTCCTTCCAGTTGTCCTTCCTGAATTTGCGGTTTCCTGCACGCACGTCGTGTCTATCGACTTGTGCAGACGCGGTCAATGCCACTGAAAGCAGCATTGACACGACCAGTATATATCTGAAACTCTTCATCTTACCTATCTTTTATCAAAGAGATGACGCAGCACTTTGCGCTCTCCTATCAGCATCTGTATCACAAGCAGGCCCAATGCTATCGCGAAGAAATACATGAACTGCTCATCATATTCTTCGAAAACAATGGACTTGAACTCTTCCTCATCCAGTTTCCTTATGTCATTGATGACGGGATTCAGTCCGAATTCGTCGTTGCCGGCATGGACATAGGCCCCATTTCCGGCCTTCGCAACTTCCTCCAGCGTATTTTCATCCAGTTTGGTAACGACAATATTGCCTTCGGAGTCTTTCAGAAGCCCGTTTTTCATCGGAATCGGCTGTCCCTGCTGAGAACCTACACCTATCGTATAGACCATAATTCCCATGTCGGCAGCCTGTTTTGCAGCAGCCACAGGGTCATCTTCATGGTTTTCTCCGTCGGTAATCACGATTATCGCACGACTCTTCTCGCTCTGCGCACTGAAACTTCTGATGCAAGTATTTATCGCATCGCCGATTGCAGTACCCTGGACAGGTATCGACTCAGTGGAAATGTTCCCGAGAAACATCTTGGCCGAAACATAGTCAGTGGTAATCGGAAGCTGCACGAAGGAGGTTCCCGCAAAGAGTACCAGTCCTACCCTGTCACCGTCGAGCTTGTCCACAAGTCTGGAAATGGCCAGTTTCGCACGCTCAAGACGGTTCGGTGAATAATCCCTCGCCAACATCGAGTTGGAAACGTCCAAAGCGATCATGACCTCGGCACCCTTGCTCTGATGTTCCTTCAGCTTCGCACCCATCTGCGGACGGGAAAGACCGATTACGAAGAACATGAAGGCCAATGAAAAGAGGATATTACGCACCCATCCTTTGGTACGTGAACGGGACGGCATAAGTTCATTGACAAGTTTCTCGTCGCCGAACTTGCGGATCCTCCGCGTGCGCCTGTACTGCATCAGCCCGTAAAGTACCGGAAAAACCGGAACGAGCAGCAGGAGAAAAAGATATTGTGCTTGTGCAAAATAAATCATAACGCTTCGTTTTTACGGCAACCTCTTCAATATAAACGCATTGAACACCACTTCAAGAAGGAGACAGATCAATGCCACAAGGGCAAAGTCCATGAAAAGCTCCTTATATACAGGGAAACTGTCAATGGTAGTGCGCGCCTTTTCCATCTTGTTGATTTCAGAATAAATCTCCGAAAGTTTGGTATTGTCGGTAGCGCGGAAATAACGTCCTCCGGTAGTCTCCGCAATGCCCTTGAGAAGGTCCTCGTCGATTTCCACTTCCACATCCTGCATCTGTACGCCCCACGGAGTAATCACAGGATAAGGTGCAGTGCCGTTTGCGCCCACACCAATCGTATAAACCCTTATGCCATAAGTCTTTGCGATATCAGCAGCAGTCTGCGGAGTAATTTCTCCCCTGTTGTTCACACCATCAGTAAGAAGAATGACAACGCGGCTCTTCGCATCCGATCCCTGCATCCTTGCCACGGCCGTCGCCAGTCCGTTTCCTATCGCCGTTCCATCCTCGATAAGTCCGGTCTGAATCTCCTTCATGAGGTTTATCAATGTAGCACGGTCAGTCGTCAACGGGCACTGAGTATAACTCTCCCCCGCGAACACCACAATACCGATGCGGTCTGAAGGACGCTGCGAAATGAACTCTATCGCAATGTCTTTGGCCGCGCTGATCCTGTCCGGAGTGAAGTCTCTTGCGAGCATACTGGTGGAAACGTCCATCGCAAGGACTATGTCAATGCCTTCCGTGTCGATTTTGTCCATCTTGCTGGACGAACGAGGTCTGGCGATTGCGATGATTATCATCGACAATGCGACTGTCCGCAACAGCATCGGAGCATGTCTCAGGTATGACAGCACTGACTTGCCGCCGGCTTTCCAATATCTTATGTCAGACACTCTGAGGTGAGGTCGCCTTCCGCAAAGCTCCAGATAAATGTAATGAACAATGAGCAATGCAGGAATGACCAGCAGCCACAGCAGATGCGGATACTCGAAAAACATACTATTTCTCCTCCTCTTCTTCTGATTTCCAAGTAGTTGTCACGAACCTTACGGCAGACGGGACAGCTTTCACATTTTCATCGTCGGAAACCGTCATCTTGGCAAACTTCACAAGGTCGGACGTGACGAAAAGATTTCTGGTCTCTTCCATTATTTCCTGAGGTATCTCCTTGTCTTTCAAGCCTTCGAATATCTCAGCAGTCGTCATTTCCATGGCTCCGACACCGAATCTCGCAGCGATATATTCGCGGAGGACATTTGTCACACCGCTATAGAACTGCTTCTGCTTTTCAGGTTCCCAAAGTTTGTTTCCGCGGAACTTGTCGAGTTTCTTGAGAGCCACTATATAAGCCGGCTCTTTTATGCCGCCTTCTCCGGATTCATTCTTTTTGCGCATCTTAAGCAGAGAAACGACAAGGATCATAATCACAGCAAGAAGCTGTATGCCAATGATATATGGAAGGATTTCCTTGAATGTCAGAGGGTAACGTATCTGGCCTTTGATGTCGTGAGGCTTGAAAGTGGTCGTATCTACCGGCATTGACAAAACCTCAAGATCCTTTCCTGCGAAAAGCAGGGTGTCGGTTTTTCCGTCAGGCGTCGTCCTCTGGACGGCGATGTCCGGAAGTTCGTATTTTCCTTCATCGAATGAGGTTATGACGAAACTGCCCTCAAGGTTCATCTCCTGAGTCTTTCTCCTGATTTTCAGGGTATCAATCTTCCAGTCACTGACCAGTTCGATGCTGTCCATGACACCTTTCGAGAGGTCAGGAAGGCCCAATACGGTACCTGCCTTGACATTGTCAAGACGGAAACCATATCGGAGCTGGTCAGCTATCAGGACAGAATCCCTTTTCTGCAACTGTTCCAGAAAGGCTTCTCCTGAGGGGACGATACCCGGATGAACAGCCGGATCATATTCTCTTTCTCGGGCAGATGTCAACACCGCGAAAATGCACGATGTGACTAATGCCATCAATATCCTCTTCATAATTATCTGTTGTCAAAAAAGGCCATAAGACTCTTGACGTAATCACTTCCGGTAGAAATCGCCACATTGTCGATCTGATACCTGCGGAAAAGTTTCACGGCATTGGCCTCAGACCTCTCTGCGGCAGCCGAATATTCCCGGCGGACTTTCGCACTTGCGGTATTGATCCAGGCGGTCTGTCCTGTCTCAGAGTCTTTGACATTGACAAGACCGATGTCCGGAATCGTCCTTTCGCGCGGGTCGAAAACCCTTATGACCGACAGGTCATGCCTGTTCACAGCCACTTTTATCGCGTCTTCGTATCTCGGAGTCCCGTCTTCGTCCGTGTCCATCATGTCGGACAGGAGGAAGGCCGTACATTTCTGCTTTATGGCATTGGTAAGGAACCTGAGCGCCTCACTTATGTTTGTTCCGGATGATTCGGGTTTCAGTTCGATGATTTCGCGGATGATGCGGAGCAGATGGCTGCGGCCCTTGCGTGGAGGGATGAACTTTTCCACACGGTCACTGAAAAACAGGGCTCCGACTTTGTCGTTGTTGATAATCGCCGAAAATGAAAGCACGGCGGCTATCTCGGCCAACATGTCACGCTTGGTCCCTCCTACAGTGCCGAAGAATCCCGAGCGGCTGATATCAATGAGAAGCATGACAGTCATTTCACGCTCTTCCTCGAACACTTTTACGTAAGGTGCTCTCAGCCTGGCGGTTACATTCCAGTCCATGTTCCTCACGTCGTCACCGTACTGGTATTCGCGGACCTCGCTGAAAGCCATACCACGTCCCTTGAAAGCAGAATGGTACTCTCCCGCAAATATCTGATGCGAGAGAGCCCTTGTCTTGATTTCAATTTTCCTGACTTTTTTCAGCAGGTCACTTGCATTCTGGTCCATATTATTAGATTTTCACCAGTTTTCGGGGACTGCGCATTAAGGGACAATCACCGCGTTGAGTACCTGAGAAATAATGTTCTCCGTGGTAATATTCTCAGCCTCAGCCTCATAAGTAAGTCCGATACGATGGCGGAGGACCTCGTTGCATACTGCACGCACATCCTCAGGGATTACATATCCTCTTCTCTTTATGAAAGCATACGCCTTCGCTGCCATGGCCAATGAAATGCTGGCACGAGGCGAGGCGCCGTAGGAAATCAGGCCTGAAAGTTCCTTGAGGTTGTAATCAGCAGGAGTTCTTGTGGCATATACGATATCCACGATATATTTCTCGATCTTCTCATCCATATAGACATCACGGACGACCTGACGTGCGCGAACGATATCTTCAGGCGACACAACCGGCTGTGCCTTAGGGAATTCTCCCGTATTGTTCATGCGGATAATCTGACGTTCCTCTTCCTTTTTAGGATATGAGACCACAACTTTCAGCATGAAACGATCGACCTGTGCTTCAGGAAGCGGATATGTTCCCTCCTGCTCGATAGGGTTCTGAGTTGCCATCACAAGGAAAGGTTCAGGCAATTTGAAGGTTTCCTCTCCGATGGTTACCTGACGCTCCTGCATAGCCTCGAGAAGGGCAGACTGAACCTTGGCCGGAGAACGGTTAATCTCATCCGCAAGCACGAAGTTCGCGAAGATAGGGCCTTTATGAACCTCGAACTGCTCGTTCTTCTGAGAATAGATCAATGTTCCCAGAACGTCGGCAGGAAGCAAATCCGGAGTAAACTGAATTCGGCTGAATTTAGCGCTCACAGCCTGAGCAAGAGTATTGATTGCCAATGTTTTAGCAAGTCCAGGGACGCCTTCGAGGAGAATATGGCCGTTTGCGAGAAGGCCTATGAGCAGATTCTCGATAAGCTGTTTCTGTCCCACAATGACCTTGCCCATTTCCATCGAAAGAAGGTCAACGAAAGAGCTCTCACGCTGGATGCGCTCATTGAGTTCTTTGATATTAACACTTTCCATTATTGTATAATTTTAAATTTCATTACACGTCTGGCAGCGGCAGATTTATTATCTTTGTGCCTGCAGACCATTTTTCCGGTCTCAGTACAGATTAAAACAGCAACTTCATGAGATACTGCATACTTTTGTCATACAACGGCTCTGCCTTTTCGGGCTGGCAGATTCAGTCAAACGCCCCTTCAGTTCAGGATAGCCTGCAGAAAGTTCTTTCAACTCTCCTGAACGAAGAAATAATGGTTACCGGTGCTGGGCGTACCGACACAAAAGTGAACGCAATAAACTATGTAGCGCACTTCGAAACTGAGTCTGCACGCGTTTCTGAGACCGGTTGGCTATGCTACAAATTAAATGCCATGTTACCGGCAGGAATAGCAGTACACAAGGTATTCAAGGTCAATGATGATTTTCATGCGAGATTCGACGCCACCAGCAGGGCCTATAAATATTTCATACACAGAAAAAAAGACCCTTTCATAGCGTCAAGGTCACATTTCTGCCCATACGATCTGGATTTGGAGGCCATGAACAAAGCCTGCGGATTCCTGTTCGGAGAACATGATTTCAGGTGCTTCGAGAAAGTGGGCGGAAACAACAAAACCTCCATCTGCACAGTAACCGAAGCTCGATGGGAATATTGGAGACCTGACCACGTGACGATGATGGGTTATCCATACTCTGACGGAGACTATCTCGTGTTCACAATACGGGCCGACAGATTCCTCAGAAACATGGTAAGAGCAGTAGTCGGGTCAATGCTGGAGGTCGGCCGCGGCCGGAAGCCTGCCGGATGGATTCAGGAACTTGTCAATGCAGGTACACGCTCCGATGCGGGCCAGTCCGTTCCCGGACATGCGCTGTTCCTTACCGAAGTGAAGTACCCGAATATATAACCAATCGAGACTGACCGGATTTCAGAGTCCAGCCAGTCTCAATCATTTTTCATAATCAAGTCAAGTAAGTAGTAATGCGAACGTAAAGATAAAAGTTCCCTACGAAACAATCCGGTTCAAAACTGGTTCATTTCACATAAAACTTACAGAAATTTCCGTTTTCACGTGCAAGACTTCCTTAAAACGGCATTTATGGCGTAAACAATTAGGTTAGATTCAAGTACAAGTAAACGGGATGCCGGCAAAAACGTCGGCATCCCGTTTGAATTATTCTGTCAGTCGGCCTGCGCCGACAAATATCTTTAGAGTTCCCAAGCCAATGCAGATGCACCGAGGATGGCGGCATCTGATTCCTTAAGCTGAGAGAATACGATCTTCACCTTGTCACGCCACAAAGGAAGAACGTTTGCATTCATTGACCTTTCGATAGGCTCGCGGAGGAATTCCTTCGCACGTGCCAGACCACCGAAGAGGACGATAGCCTCAGGTGAGCTGAAAGCGATGAAATCGGCAAATGACTGTCCGAGGATTGTTCCTGTGTACTCGAAAATCTTGAGAGCGAGCTTGTCACCTTCCTTGGCAGCCTCGAAAACATCCTTTGAAGAAATGTTGTCAAGACTTCTGAGAGAAGAAGGCTCATTGCTCATGTCGAGCCACTCGCGGGCTGTACGTGCAACACCTGTCGCTGAAGTATAGGTCTCGAGACAGCCTGTCTTTCCGCAGTTGCAGAGACGTCCGTTGTGTCTTACAACGCATGTATGACCGAGTTCGCCGGCAAATCCGTCATGACCATAGACAACCTCACCATTGATGACAATACCGCTGCCGACACCTGTGCCGAGGGTAATCATGATGAAGTTCTTCATACCGCGCGCAGCTCCGTAGGTCATCTCACCCATTGCAGCAGCATTGGCATCATTTGTAAGAGCTACCGGAACACCGTTCATCTTCTCTTTCAAGAGGTTGGCAACTGGAATTGTTCCCTTGTTGCCCCATTTGAGATTGACAGCATTCTCGATTTCACCGGTATAGTAGTTTCCGTTAGGAATACCCATTCCGATACCGCGCACCTGACCGGTAACGCCTGCATCCGCAATCACTTTGTTGATAGCTTCAGCGAGTTCATCGATATAAGGATCGACCTCGTCATAAGTATCGGTACGGATAACTGTCTGTGCCAGAACCTGGCCGCGCATATCTACAACACCTATCTTGGTAGTCTGTCCGCCGACATCCACACCCACTACATAAGGCATATCCATCTTATTCATAATCAATCAAATTAAATGTTATTCTACTGGAATTTCAGGATTCACATTCTTGCATCCTACAAGAGCATAATAGAGGATGTATGCAAGCATTGCAACTACGAGCCAGTAGCTTCCCATGTAACCTACTGCGCTTGCGAGGAAGTCCTGGATAAGAGGCATGACGCCACCGCCGACAACCATCATCATGAAGATACCAGAAGCTTGCTCTGTGTATTTTCCGAGGCCCTCAGTACTGAGGTTGAAGATACCGCCCCACATGAGTGATGTGCAAAGACCGCAGAGCACGAAGAAGAGAGCCTTCACAGGAACTCCTGCTGCCATTGTGAAGCCGTCCTCAACACTGTATGCAGGCATTGTCATGGTAATGTCCTTCGGAAGGAAGATGGCAATGATGACGAAGATGATTGCGACTGTCGATACAACTGTGAGCTGAACCTTTGTGCTTACCTTGCCGCTGATGAATGAGCTGCAGATACGGCCTACCATCATGAGAAGCCAGTAAACTGCTGCAATGGCGCCACCGATGGCAGCTCCATTGACTGCGATACCGGCACCGGCCTCTGTAGTGTCAGAGAAGTAGAAAATCATCTGTGCAGGGATACCGACCTCAACACCGACATAGAAGAAGATTGCAATCACGCCGAGCACGAGGTGACGGAAGCTCCAAGGGCTGTGCTCGTATTTTACTGATTTTCTTTCAGCTGCAGGCTCCGGAATGTTCACTTTTGAAATGATGAGGAAGGCAATCGCAAATACACCCATCGCGATGAAGAGAAGCGGAGCAACGTCGCTCATGGCTGTCTTGTCAGTAACAGTTCCGATAAGAACACCTACAAGGAGCGGGGTCAATGTTCCTGCGAGTGAGTTCAATGAGCCTCCGATCTGGATGTACTGGTTACCCTTGTTTCCGCCGCCACCGAGGATGTTGAGCATAGGATTTACAACGGTGTTGAGCATACATACGCAGAATCCGCAGACGAATGCGCCGAGAAGATATACATAAATTGCAGATGCACCGAGGAATGTGCGGCTTGAAATCCACTGGATTACCATACCGAAGAAACCTGTTGCAAGTGCAACGAGAGTCGTTTTCTTGTAACCATACTTGAGAAGCATCTTTCCTGCAGGGATTCCCATGAAGAGATATGCAGCAAAGTTCATCATGTTACCCATCATGCCGGCCCAGCTGTACTGGCCTTTCCAGATGTTTCCGAAAGGTGCGGCCATATTGGTCACGAATGAGATCATCGCGAAGATGAAGCACATTGTAATGATGGCCACGATGTTTGATTTTTTCTGTGTCATATAAAATGTTTTAATGTTTATTGTCAATGGGTTATGCAAAAGTCACCCTTATGTCGTTCTGCAAAAATCGCGTAAAATTACAAAAAAAACGACTCATAACCAACGGACCGGCCCGAAAAAGACATCACCTGATTTCTCTGACCATATCCTCGAACTGGTCACGTGGTCCGCGCGACTTGTTCTTGATTTTAGCCCGGTAGTTATACACAGTGTTGGCCGAGTAGTGCAGAAGAGACGCGATTTTAGACGATTCACTTACACCGAGTTTCACCAAAGCGAAGATTCTGAGTTCTGGAGTCAGCATATCATTGTCCTTCGGCACGATGGCGGAGCCTTCCGCCAGCAAGGCATTGAACTGTTCAATGAAATCCGGATAAAGATTCAGGAAGGTCTCATCGAACATCTTGTAGAATGTCTTGATATCCTCATCTATCGGAGGAAGCATCTCGATTTCGTCAATGATATACTTTTCATTGCCACGCTTGAGATACTTGAGAATATGATTCTGATATTTACGCGTCTTGTTTATGTTGTCCGATACCATGCCGAGGAACAGGGCAATATACTCCTCCTTGATTTTATCCGATTCTTTTATCCTGTTGTTCAATGACTTGAGTTCATCATTCGTTCTGGCAAGTTCCTGATGATGCCTGAAGATATGAAGAGAAAGCAAGGCCAGCAAGGCCAATAACAGACTGACAAAAACGACCGCTCCGGTCATCAGACGGCTCTGTCTTCTCTGGCGCAGTTCATATTCATGTTCGATACGCGGGAAGAACTTGGAAATCTGCCACGGACGCAGCTTTCCGTTATATGAGAGAGCGTCTTGCATGCAATGGTCCGCACAATACTTGAACGCCCTGTCCACGTCTCCCCTGCTGAATATATTCTCTGCTATAATGTTCAATGACGCATAATCCTTATTGGCGGCACGGATATCAGCCTGGGCCGACTTTCCCAGCCAATAAAGAGCACTATCTTTCTGATTTCCAGGCACTCCCTCAGAATAATAGTAGCACGCGCTGGCATATTTCTTCAAGTCCTTGTCCTTCGACATTGACATCATCTTCTGCGCGAATTTTCTCACGGATGCAGAATCTTTGGCAGACAAGGCCGCCTCCCTGTTCAGATTATACCACTCGTAGGTTCCAGGCGTGACATACTTCATCAGAGAATCCCTCAACTTGTTTCTGTCATCAAACTGGTACTCTCCTACCGTATCGTCAGAGGCATAGTACATAAGTTCTCCGGCCAAAGTATGTCTGGTACGCAGATATTGGAGTTTCTGGCCGGCAGGTATTCCTTCTGAAATCACATGCTGCATCAGCGTATTAGCTTCAATGTGATATCCAGCCTTTGCATACACTTCCACAAGAAAAAGATTCGCAGCTGCAAGCCGCTCTTTATCACCATGTTGCGAAGCCAGCCTCTTGTTGGAGGCAAGAAAGAATACCGTCGAGTCGAAATTGTTCGAACGGAACTCGTTTGCCATCCTGAAATTGAACGCAATCTGATTTTCGTAACTTCTGTCAGAGCGGTAAACTTCACGGATGGATTTGATACGGGAATCGAAAGCCTTCTCATAGGTCTCCTTCATCTCCAATGTCGCATCAAGGTCGTTTATAGTCTCCCTCACTATGCCGGTTTCATGCCTGCAGGAGTACAGGCACAAGATTAGAATTATATATGCAAATTTCTTCATACGTCGATACGGAGGAATTATCTCAAATATTCTGCGAAGATACTCAAAGCCGCGTAAAAACGAAAGGTCCGGCATCTGTTCTGGACACCGGACACTTCGATAAATAGGTTTTGTCTAGAGCTTCGTTTTCTCGAAGCAACACTGTTCAATTATTTGATTTTCTTGAAGTCAATCAATTCCACACCGTCTGTCGCAGTAGTAGAAAGGTCAATGGTAAGGACATATACTGAGCCTTTTTCCAACTGGACACCTTCCTTAAGGCCAATGTTATCGTTCAATCCCACTGTGGTATCGAAGAACTCTGCAGCGCTGTCCGTGTATTTCACACTTCCTGCATCACCGAGAATCTTTCCTTTCTCTGAACCCCAGCCATCCTGACCGAAGTACTTCGCAGAAATGTAGTCATACCTGAATCTTCCGCCGAGTGTGGTGCCGTCTTTCTCGTCCACTGCAGTTCCTGTAAACTGGAATACCATCGGACGGACCTGGGCCATACAGAAGGCCGCTCCAGGGTTAAATGCGAACTGACTGGTCATCACAGGATTGGCAAGTCCCCATGCCATCATCCAGAGTGCACCGTCCTTGATTGTAGCCTCAGAACCGTCAGCAGCAAGCCTGCGGAGGGTTGCGTAACCATAGTCAAGATACAGATCCACTGCGAATGTACCGCTTACGACATTGAGTTTGATCGTCGCGCCGTCGAGATAGAACAAATCAGGGTCGAGATACCAGTTCGCAAGATCGGCAACACCTGAAATTGATATAGCCTCATCCTTGTTCAATGCTATAGAAGCGATCTGATAGTGAGTTGCGGACAGGCGGCTTGCCTGAACACCATTCACCTTGATATCCAATGAATTGACAGGTATCTCCACATTCTTGATTGTGAGTGTGGCAGCACTGTTTCCTGCATTGGCATCCACAATGAACTGATATGATTTGCCGACTTCGAGTGAAGAGGATTCTGTAGCAGGTTCGATATTGCCCGAGTCAGTAACCTTGAACAGACCGGTCTCGTCGTTGAAAGAAGCATAGGAACCGAACTCTCCGCCCCAGCCTCTCTGGCAGAAGAGTTTGAATGAGAATCCTGTCTTGGAGATAGAAGCACCGGCTGTGAAGGTAATTCTGTAAACGCCTTCCTCGGTCTTTGCCATGCACCATACACCGTCGTCAGTGTTCCAAGACGGACCGATACCAGGTTTTCCGATTCCGGCACCAATAGCCCAGATTGCACCCTTTGAATCCAAAGTAGCATAGTTGTCCTTGTCTGCCATCGCCTCGACCTTTATGAACTTGCCGTTGAAATCGGCAGTCAGTTTGTAAAGGCCGTCCATCGCCTTGAATGTCACAGTATTATCAGCATTGAGAGTAAAGAAATCATAGTCCAGGTTCCACTGGTCCGGTTTGTCAATGCCGGCAAACTTGATTTCCGAGCCCTGGAGAAGGTTAAGCAGTTCCACATTGGCAGACTCAGACAATGTAGAAGTGATGCTGCCGAATGGAGATGCTGACAGAGACATGAGGTCAGCGGTAATCTTGTATGTACCGCTTTTCACGGCAGTGAACGGAATCGTGCTTGAAGATTCGGCAGCGACAGGTTTCAGCGCGGAGCCGTCCCATCCGAGCCAAATCTCAGGCTGACCGGCTGCAGGCACGCATTTGATCAATGCAGAAGCCTCTGCAGGGAAAGCGTCAGTCACCTCATAAGAGAAGTCGCCGCTCTTTGTCATGGTGTATTCCTTGCCTCCGGAGAGAAGTGTCAATGTCGAAGGGGCAGGTCTATTGACATTGACCTCAACCGTCTCTTCGGTGATTCCCAGACCGGTATTCTGCGCGGTGAAGGTGATTTCGGCGGTTCCGTCCGGAATATCTTTCAGGAGAGGAACGAAAATGGCCGCGTCATAGGTTCCGTATGTCTTGGTACGGATTGTCAAATCGCTGACCGATGTGCCGTCGAAGAGGAGTTTCGCCTTCAATGTAGAAAGAGGGAACTCATCGTTCAGCTTTATGGAGAATCTTACTGAATCACCCATAAATGCCTCAGTTGCACAACTTTCAATCGTCATTTCAGGACCCTTGTCCGTGAATTTGACGTCCATTCCGTCATCTTTGCAGGAAACGGCAACTGTTGCTGGCACTGCAAGCAATGCCATAGTTTTCAATATCTTGTTCATTATTCTAATCTTTTAATCTTTCCATTTCAAAGAAACTATCGACTTGGCAGGAACGTCGCATTTCACAGAATGTTCTGCAGAAATGAAGACAAGCTGCCTGGCATCAGTATTTTCATTAAGAATAATCACGCCGTAAGAATTGTCCGGGTTCTTGAATACGAGGTATTCCAGTCCGTCAGCGGTATAACCTTTGGTCCCGATTCTGACCGCACCCTGTTCTATAACCTTCGAACAATGCGCAATGTTATAGTAATGAGTGTAATAGTCAAGTGACGAATAGTCGGAAGAGGCTATGGTAACCGCTCCGTAGCATGTCTTGCAGGAACCGTCGGCATCTGTATATGGCCCCTTGTTCTCGTCCAGCATGAGATTCCACAGGGTGACACCTTTTCCTCCGCGTTTTAGCAGTCCGAAGAAGATATCTCTCATGTCATTGATAAGACAAGAGCTGAAGTTGTAGTTCCAGGTCCCGATGGATGCCTCAGTGAAATACAATTCCTTGTCTGGGGCTCCGGCAACAATTTTATCCAGTTCCGATACATTTCCGCCATAGTTGTGCCATGCTGAACCTGCGATATAGGCGGAAGCCTGGGCATCAGCATATATCTTGAGAGGATACTGAGCCTGGTCACTCATGTTGTCATAATTGTAGTTATGGTCGAACACGAGAATCTTGGTGTCCAGTCCGGCCTTCTTGAAGGCCGGTCCCAAGGCTGTCTTGATAAAGTCTCTGGCCACGTCCCAATGCATTACCATCGACATTGAATTACCCGCATTAAGAGGTTCATTCTGCGGCGTAACGGCATAGATGTCAAGTCCTTGCGACTTCATGTACTGAATCCATTTCACAAAGTATTCGGCATAGTCCTGATAGCATGAAGGCTTGAGTGTGCCTCCTGTCCAGCTGTACCAGTCAACATCAGAATTGACAGCTTTCTTCATCCAGCGAGGTGCTGTCCAAGGAGAGCCGATTATTTTCAGCGAAGGATTGATCTTCTTGATTTCCTTCAATACCGGAATGACATATTTCACGTCATATTCTGCCGGAGCGAAGTTCTCGATTCCCTTGGTGTCGCACCATGTGAAACGCTCTATGGAGAAGTCAGATCCGCCTATGCAAACCCTTATCAATGAGCTTCCTATGCCGGTTTTCGTGTCAAACATCTGTTTCAGGAACGCCTCCCTCTTGTCCTGAGGCATTTTCAGGATGTTGTAGCAGGAGGCCACAGTCAATGCCGCACCGAAACCGTCAACAGTCTGGTAGGTATCGTCAGTGAAACGGACCGCGTAAGGTGACATTGACGCAGTCTTTCCGAAAGAGATTGTTTTCTCCGCGAAGAGGCTGGACTTATCCGCAGTTGTCGTATAAGAGTAGGCTCCTTCAACTGTAGGCTGGGGTGTCGGTGTCGGCTCCGGAGTAGGGTCCGGAGTCTGTGGCGAGTTTTTCGAATCGCAACTGCATGACATCATGAACGCCATCGCCAAAAAAGCACAAATAGAAGAATACTTCATGTCTAATATCCAGGGTTTTGTGTCAAATTCGAGTTCTTGTCAATGGCAGTCTGAGGTACCGGGAACAGAATGGTTTCATCCGTAAGCGGTGTGCGTTTCTGCCAATATGAATCATAGTTCGGTGATGAAGGATCTGACATTGAATTGTGCACATCCTTGATCATATCGTGACGGGCAAGGTCGAAGAAGCGGAAGCCTTCGAAGGCAAGCTCAAGCCTGCGCTCGTCCAGAACGGCCTCCAGCATCGACTCTTTGCTGCTCTTCACTGAAAGAGGAAGATTGGCAAGGCCGGCTCTGTTTCTGGTCTTGTTCGTATAGATGTAGGCGTTATCTAGGTCTCCTGTCATCACAAGAGCCTCAGCATGAAGAAGATAGATTTCTCCGAGACGCATGAGGATCATGCTGCTGGCATTGGTAGGAACCTTATGCATGAAAGCATATTTTGCCGCAGGATAGTAGAGGCTCCAGCCGCACTCGTCGTAAACGATGGACGCATTCTTTCTTTCAGTGTCGCCTGCTGCATCATAAGCGGCTGCGAGATTTCTGGAAGGAGTAGTCCATTTTGCCCATGAGTAGCTGTCTGAAGGGTTGTAGGCATTGCGGTGATACATCATCCATACCCAGTTTCCGGAGTTACGTGACCATGTGACTTCGAAGATGGACTCTTTGGTATTCCTTACGGCATCGTCGTCAGTATAGCCCCAGAGGTCGCCGTAATTGTCCACGAGGGAGAAGCCCATGCCCTCGACTGCCACACAGTCATTGACGACCTGATTCCAGTCCTGGCGCTGCTTCTCGGCATAGACTCTCGCCCTCAAACCATGCGCGAAAGCCTTGGAGAACAGGTACTTGTCAGACGCATTTACATCAGGAGCATTGTCGCAGGCGTAGTTGAGGTCTTCGATTACCTGTCCGTAAATCTCATCTACAGGAGTACGTTTCGGATAATAGTCCTCGTAAACGTCCTCGATGTTCTCTGATGTGATTTCAGGAGGGATGACGGTAATCATAGGAGCATCGCCCCAGAGCTGGGCCATCCTGAAGAGGTTGAAAGCCCTCCAGCACAATGCCTCGGATTTCCACTCGTCGTGCTCTTTCTGAGTCATCTTCACTGCGGAAGTATCTTTCTCGAAGATATTGTCAATGTTGCAGATAATGTTATTGGCGTTGCTTATCTGCTTGAGGTACCAGTCCCAGTCGCGGGCGACATTGGAATTGGCCGGATCCTGATTGTTGGCCTCGATGGCTACTATCGCTCCGGTGGACGGGCTGCCGCAGTAAGCGTTGTCGCTCCTGGTCTCGGTAGTGATGAGCCAGTCCATGTATCCTTTTTCCTGAATGTCTTTTACCCAGCTGTTGTACAGGGAGTTGCGAAGTCCCAACATATCCGTTCTGGTAGAATATTGGCTTTCGCTGTCATTCTTCACATTCACATTGTTTTCATTGTATGATGTGTGAGGATTCAGGTCCAGGTCGCAAGCCTGGAATGCCACAACGACAGCTGCCGAAAGAATTAGATTTATAATTTTCATATTAATGCCTCCTTAGTCATCAGAAATCCACATTGACACCGAATGTCACAGTCTTGACGTTAGGGTATGTGCCCCAGTCAATTCCCATGCTTGTAGCGCTTGAGTACTGGCTCATTTCAGGGTCGTATCCGGAATATTTGGTGAATGTAAACATGTTGGCAAGTGTGATGTACGGCTGTATCTTGGTAAGATTCAGCTTCTTGAGGAACTTGCCGGAGAAGTCGTAGGAGAGAGTTATGTTCTTGATTTTCAGATAAGAGCCGTTCTCAATCCATCTTGTGGAAGCCTTGAGGTTATCCACTTCGCCTGCCTTAGGGATGTCTGTCACCTGTCCGGGAACACGCCATCTGCGGAGCACATCGGTAATCTGGTTGGAACCGTTGTACATACCTATCATCTCAATCTTTGACGCATTATAGATGTCGTTTCCGATGGAACTTGTGAGGAGGACGCTGAGGTTCAATCCCTTATAGCTGAAGGTATTTGTCATACCCCAGATGAAGTCAGGGTTGGCGTCGCCGATATAGTGACGGTCAGAAGAATTGATCTTGCCGTCTTTGTTGTAATCCTCGTAAACAATCATACCGGTCTCAGGATCAACGCCTTTGGCTGTGAGTCCGTAGAAGCATGAAAGAGGTTTTCCTTCTGTCATCCTTACGACCTGCTCGCTGAGCGCTTCGGATGTAGATGTGTAGTTATACACTTTCTGGAGGGTGAGTTTCTCGACCTTGTTGCGGTTAAATGAAAGGTTGAAATCGGTTGTCCACCTGAAGTCGTTCTTGTCGAAGTTGACAGATGAAATCGCGAATTCCATACCCCAGTTGCTCATTTCGCCGTCATTTCTGATGAGGTCAGAATATGGAGACGGCATAGGGACAGTTATCAACAGGTTCTTGGTATATCTGCGATAGACGTCGTAAGTGAATGTAAGTCTGCTGTTCAGCACTGCCAAATCCAAACCGAGGTCCCACTGTGAGGTAGTCTCCCATGTAAGTTCCCTGTTTCCGATGTTGGACTTTCCGCCGAGTGTAGGAACAGCGTCAGCATATTTGGAATCTGTCCAGTCATAGTAGTTGGTCGAATACATCTGCTGCCATGCATAGTCGCTGAGACCCTCCTGGTTACCCTGCTGTCCCCAGCCCACACGGAGTTTGAGGTCGTTCAGCCATCTTACATCTTTCATGAAGTTTTCGCCTGAAATTCTCCATGCTGCTGACATTGACGGGAAATATCCCCATTTGTGTCCCGGCGCAAGCTTTGAGGAGCCGTCGGCTCTGAACGCTACGGTGAGGTAGTATCTGCTATCGAAGTTGTAGGCTGCACGGGCGAGGTATGACATGATTGCCCATTCGCTCCAGCTCTGGCTCTGGCCTCTGAGACCGCCTTTGTTACCTCCGTTCAGTCCGAAAATCGCATTGTTGTTGTCCGGTGAGAAATAGTTTCTCGAGCCTGTAAGCTGCTGCCAGTCGGATGTGGTGGCTGACATACCGCCCATGAGTTCGAGGGAGTGCTTTCCGAATACATTATTGTAGTTCAATATGTTATCATAAACCATTCTCCTGTCGTCGCTTCTGGAATCAGATGCTTCTCCGTGCTGTGTCCTTCCGTATGATGTATGGATAGGGTCGAGGAAAGAGTAGCTGTGAACCCAACGGCGGTCCATGCTGACTGTGCTCTTGAAGTTCAAGTGCTTGGTGAAGTTGATGCGCGCGAATGCTGACATCACTGCCCTGTCTGTCTGGTCGAAGTTGTTTTCTGTCCTGGCCAGGTTCTCTGAAGGAGTCGTAAGGTTAGCTCCGTAGAACTGTGTCCAGTACCAGTCAGGGTTAGTTTCGCTCCAAGGCTTGGCATATGTAGGGGTGTTGATTACTGAAAGTACAACACCGGCTCTGTTGGAACCTGTACCTGAGATGATGCCGTTGTTCTTGTAGTTGGAGTATGCAACGTCCATTCCGACGGTGATCCATTTGAAGAGATCTGATTCGAGATTGACCTTGGCATTGTACCTCTTGTTATATGCGACTTTCAGGATACCCTGTTCGTTGCTGTAACCGAGGCTCATGTAGTAGCGGGTCTTGTCGTTGGCATTCGATACTGAAACCTGGTAGTTCTGTGTAATTCCTGTGCGGTAAGTCTCGTCAAACCAGTCGGTTTCGTCCTTGAGTCCTTCAGGGACATTGGCAACGCCGATTTCTTTCTGGAGTTCGCGGTACTGATCGACATTGAGCACATCGTATGTCTTAGTCACATTTGAGAGTCCGACATATGCGCTGAAATTGATCTTAGGTCCTTTGCCCTTGCTGCCCTGCTTGGTAGTGATGAGCACGACGCCGTTGGCTGCACGTGATCCGTAAATCGCTGCTGATGAGGCGTCTTTCAGGATCTGCATTGACTCGATATCGTTAGGTGAGAGGTATGAGATTGCATAGTTTCCTGTTCCGACAGGCACTCCGTCGACGACATAGAGAGGGTCATTGGTAGATGAGATGGATGATGCACCTCTGACCCTGATGACCATACCGCTTCCCGGCTGTCCGCTGGTCTGCGTCACCTGAACTCCGGATACTTTTCCCTGGATGAATCCTGATGCGTCAGTGACCGGTCTCAATGCCATGTCTTCAGTATTGACCGTCGAAACCGCCGTGGTGAGGTCTTTCTTTCTCACCGAACCGTATCCGATCGCCACGACTGCGTCGAGGGCAATTGCGGTTTCATTGACTTCTACGTCAATGTTAGTCCGTCCGCCGACTTTCTCGGTTATTGTAGAATAGCCCAATGCGGAAAATTCCAGAACTGATTCTGATGATGATACTCTGATGTCAAAGCGGCCATCGACATCGGTGATGACACCGTTCTTGGTGCCCTGTTCCAATACAGTCAGTCCTACGACGGGCTGTCCGTTCTGGTCTTTGACCGTTCCATTGACACTATGTTGCTGAGCGAAGGCTAGCACGCTAGCAAACATAAGCAATACAACTAAAAATTTACGCATAACTTTATTGGTTATAGAATAATTATGTGCGGATTGCTCCACTTTTTCATGCAAAATTACCGTCTAAGTAAAAACGTTTTGCAACGAGTGGACAAAAAGTGGACGAAAAATTTGGTCACAAATCTTTATGCGTGTGTTTTTCAATAAGTTAGAAAATTTAGATTTAGATGGTAAAGTGGGATTTTCTTCTATTAAAATTTATAAAAGTGGATGTTTTGCAGGGTTTTTCCTGCCAGCGCGACCCGGCATCGACAATAAAATCTCGAAACTTTCATCAAAAAAATATTGCCATTAAACAAAAAATGCCTATATTTGCAGTCCGTTCTTCACGAAGAGGCAACTCCAGTGATGAAACATCAGGATGGTTCGGTAGCTCAGCTGGATAGAGCAACAGCCTTCTAAGCTGTGGGTCTTGGGTTCGAAT